>Ga0265297_10002909_pt1 | contig 32773 bp, 27 predicted proteins | sample Munlanlwell13791_FD_192502 | JGI IMG/M metagenome (GOLD analysis project Ga0265297, IMG submission 192502) | Leachate microbial communities from a municipal landfill in Southern Ontario, Canada - Leachate well 137-91 | ecosystem: Engineered > Solid waste > Landfill > Unclassified | place...
AATCCAAAGAGCTTATCGAAAAGCAATTACCGGGTTATCAATTCAGAATAATACGCCCCGAAAACATACCATTACAATTTTATACGAAGATGGCTCCTAATATTGAAATTGTAGACCATAGTTATGAGATGATAGAAGAATCTGCTTTTATCATTACTTCGTCAGGGACTGCAACTATTGAAATTTCTATCCTGGAAGTTCCCTTTATAGTTATATACAAACTTAACCTTTTCAGCTGGCATTTACTGAGGAAACTCGTGAAATTAAGATTTATAGCTATGACAAATATTCTGGCTTCAAGGAAAATTGTTGAAGAACTTCTTCAGGACAAAGCAAATCCGGGAAAAATAGCGCAGGTTACCCTGCGCTACCTCAAAGATGAAGCTGAATACAATAATCTTAAAAAAGAACTAAGCAAAATTAAAGATATACTCTCGCCGCGCGGTGCAACAGCTAATTTTGCGAATTCAATTGCAAAATATCTTAGCCTTACAAAAATCGAATAGGATCAAAGCCTGCCCGGCCCTCTTGGCTTAATTATAACTTTCCCATAAGTATAAGGAAACCAGCCGCAAAAAATACCGACGCGCTTACATAACGCATAATTTTAGGGTCAACAAATTTCGAAAGCACACTGCCGAAAATAACTGCTAATAGCGTTGCGAGGAAGAAAGCAGCCATTGCACCTAAGAATACTGGCATTTTACTGTTTCCTTTAGCAGAAAGTGAAAATACGGCTAATTCCGTTTTATCAAACAATTCAGCTAAGAATATTGTGGTAAATGCCGTAAAAAAGATTTTAAAATCCATTCTGCCCCCCCCTATCTCCTACTTTTCTTAATAAAATTATAAACCGTAAGTATCGCTGCCGGAGTAATCCCGCTTATTCTTAGGGCTTCACCCAAAGTATCCGGTTTAAACTTATTCAACTTTTCCACTACCTCTTTTGATAATGAAGGTATTTTGGAAAAATTAATTTTTGGCATTTTTATCCGGTCAAGATTTTTAAGTTCACGAAGCCACACCTGCTCACGCTTGATAAAACCTTCATATTTTATGTTTATTTCTGTTTCCCATTTTACCCCGTTAGAAAGCCTCGTTCGTAAGGGTGGAGCTGAATATATTCCCATCTCATTATTTTCAGAAATATTGGGGTTTAGAGCCCCATCCTTTCTAACGGGGTTTACCTGGTTTGTAACGCCTTTGTCATCCATATATTTTTCTATTTCCTCGTATGTAATTTTAGGCCGTTTTAAAATATCGAAAACAGATAATTTTTGTTTTTCAAAGATAACTTTTATGGTTTTCATTTTCTTTATTTGCTCTTCTATTTTTTGTTTCTTTGAAACAACCTGCTGGTACTGCTCACGGTTAAGCAAACCTAAATCACAGCCAAGGCTGCTTAACCTTATATCCGCATTGCTTTCGCGTAAACTCAACCGAAATTCCGAGCGCGAAGTAAACATTCTGTATGGCTCATCCGTTCCTTTTTCCGTTAAATCATCAATTAAAACTCCCAAAAATGCCTCTTCTCTTCTTAGAATAAAGGGTTTTTTATTTTTTACTAAAAGAGCGGCATTTATCCCGGCAATTAACCCTTGCGCAGCTGCTTCTTCGTAGCCGGTTGTTCCATTAACCTGGCCGGCAAAATAAAGTCCGGATATTTTTTTTGATTCCAATGTACTATCCAGCTCTCTTGCATCTATTAACCCGTGTTCGATACCGTAACCTGGCCGCAACATAATAGCATCTTCCAAACCTTCTATGGTATGAATGAATTTAAGCTGAACATCGAAAGGCAGAGATGTAGAAATACCGTTTGGATAAACTTCAACCGTATTTCTTCCTTCCGGTTCAATAAAAATCTGATGGCGCGGGTGGTCTTTGAATTTGACGATTTTATCCTCAAGAGACGGGCAATACCTAACACCCCTTGCTTTGATTTTTCCTGTGTAAAGCGGCGAGCGGTTGAGATTTTTTAAAATAATGCTATGGGTTTTTTTATTGGTATAGGTTATATAACAGCTTAATTGATTTTCCAAAAGAGCAGTATTTGTGCAAGAAAAAGGTACAGCTTCCATGTCCGGCAGTTGTTCAGTCATTTTTGAAAAATTAAGGCTCCTTGCATCAAGCCTGGCACAAGTACCTGTCTTAAAATGCTTTGTGGTAATCCCAAGTTTTCGTATGCTATCGAATAATTCATCACTGGATTCTTCGCAAAGCCTTCCGCCGGAAAAACTTTGTAAGCCGATATGTATTTTGCTTTTAAGAAACGTCCCCGCACAGATAATTATTGTTTTTGCCTGAAAAATTTCTCCGAAGTTAACCTCGGCACCATATATTTTTTTATTTTTTACAAGAATATTTTTTACTTTTGCCTGCAGGATTGTCAGATTTGGGCAAGCCTCCAGATACTTTCTTGCAACAACCGGATATTCAAACATATCCACTTGCGCCCTTGTTGCCCAGACCGCTTTACCTTTACTTTTATTCAATATTCGGTAGTTTAAAGCACATTTATCGGCAATTTTGCCAATTAAGCCGCCAAGGGCATCTATCTCTCTTACGAGATTGCCCTTAGCAACGCCTCCGACGGCAGGATTACAGGATAATTTTCCTATAGTATCCAGCGAAAGAGTTAAAAGAAGGGTGTTTAAACCAAGCGTTGAAGCAGAATACGCCGCCTCAATACCTGCGTGGCCTGCGCCGATAACTATGCAATCATATTTTTTCATAAATTTACACCGCAAAGCCGCAAAAGAGCCGTAAAATCGCAAAAAAAAGATACGAAAATTATACCAAAAACATAGATTATTTTAATATTTATTTTTTTGCGTTTTTGCGGAATTTTTGCGCTTTCGCGGTGTCGATATGGATTTAAAACTATTTCTTTGTTTGCTTAACTACCGAATCTATCGCTTTGGCAAGGACATCTGGCGGAGCAAGATAATAGTGCTTAAGCGGCCTTAGATTGTCGTCCAATTCATAAACCAGAGGAATTCCTGTAGGAATATTTAAACTGACAATCTCGTTATCAGAAACGTCATCCAGATATTTAACCAGGGCCCGCAGGCTATTTCCGTGAGCTGCTATAATTACGCGTTTACCTTCTTTAAGGCTTGGAGCAATTGTATTATGCCAATAAGGCAAGAATCTATTTACTGTATCTTTGAGACATTCAGTTAGAGGTAATTCTTCTTTTTTAAGATTTTTATATCTGGGGTCGTTGCCGGGGAAACGCGTATCGTCTTTGGTTAAGGCAGGCGGCTGGACATCATAGCTTCTTCTCCATATAAGTACCTGCTTTTCTCCGAATTTTTCAACCATTTCTATTTTGTTTAAGCCCTGCAAACTACCATAGTGGCGTTCATTAAGCCGCCAGGAATTGTAAACAGGAATCCACATTAAATCCATATCCTCCAAAGCTATCCAAAGAGTTTTAATTGCCCTCTTTAGAACCGACGTATATGCTATATCAAAAACAAACCCTTCTTTTTTTAACCACTCTGCTGACAAATGCGCTTCCTTGACGCCTTTTTCCGAAAGCCCCACATCAGTCCAGCCGGTAAATCTATTTTCTAAATTCCAAGCGCTTTCACCATGCCGCAGTAAAACTAATTTGATCATGCTTTTATCCTTTTTTGAATAACTTAATAGAGGGTTAGGTTGAGGTTTAGGCCAAGTTGGGGATTTATTATCTATTTTAAACTTCTTTTTTCTTAACCTCAGCCTTAGCCTTTTTTATCATCAACACTTAGAATACCCGCACGCATCACAAAGCAGACAGCCTTCCTGATGCCTGAGGGCAAAACCACAATCCGGGCAAACACCAACTATATTGCTGAAACTATTAGCTTTTTTTACCAAAACCGAGGCTTCCTGCTTTTCTAAAACAGGTACCTCTACTTTGACAATTTCTTTTTGATCCATTGCTCTCTTTTCTAAAACCCTGGCAACCGCATCTGCACAGGAAAAAATCTTTTTTCCATTTACCCAGCTCGGAGACGGGCATCTTATTCCTTTAAGCTGCTCCGTAACAACTTTTATGTCCACTCCACCACGAAGCGCTAGAGAGATAAGCCTGCCTACAGCCTCAAGCTGGCTGCCAGCACAGCCTCCTGCTTTACCCATTTGAGTAAAAACTTCAAAAAAATCTCCGCTTTCAGCCTGGTTAATAGTTATATATAAATTACCGCAGCCCGTTGTAACTTTTGTGGTTGTGCCCATTATGACTTCTGGCCGCGGCTTAGGATAAGAAAATACAGATTGTTTTTCTTCTGCTGCCTCATGTTTTTTCTCTTCTTTCTTCTTATCAACAGTTAAAACCTGAACGCTCCTGCTTCCGTCTCTATAAACGGTAACGCCTTTGCAACGTAATTTATAAGAAAGAAGGTAAGCTTCTTTTACATCCTCAACTGTTGCATTGTTGGGTAAATTTATAGTTTTTGATACGGCGTTATCGGTAAATTCCTGAAAGGCTGCCTGCATTTTAATATGCCAAAGCGGGGAGATTTCAAGGGCTGTTTTAAATATTTTCTTAAATTCATCAGGCACTTCCTCCATATTTTGTATGCTTTCTCCTGAGGCGATTTTCTTCATTAACTCTTCACTATAGAAACCTTCTTTTTTAGCTATATATTCAAACGCGGGATCAATTTCTAAAAGCTTCTCTCCTTCCAAAACATTCCTGGAATAACATAAAGAAAAATTAGGCTCTATGCCGCTTGATGTAGGACCTGCTATTATACTTATGGTCCCTGTTGGAGCAACTGTCGTAAGCGTTGCGTTTCTTATCCTTATAGATTTTTTATCCCAAATACTACCCTTCCAGGCAGGGAAAACTCCCCGCTCCTTTGCAAGCTTCATTGATTCTTCTTTAGCGTTTTTATATATAAAATCCATTATCCTTTTTGCAAGATCAATTGCTTCGTCGCTATCATAAGCTATACCTAAAAATCCAAGCATAGTTGCCCATCCCATAATGCCTAAACCTATTTTTCTGGTCTTTAGAGTATTTTCTTTAATCTGGGGTAAAGGAAATTTATTTGCCTCTATAACATTATCAAGAAATCTTACCGATGAAGACGTAACATCTCTCAGGCGCTCCCAATCAATTTCAAATTCACCATTTATCTCCCGTAAAAATTTAGAAAGATTTATTGAACCAAGGTTGCAGGATTCATAAGGCAATAGCGGTTGCTCTCCGCAAGGATTTGTGCTTTCAATCACTCCTAAATGAGGGGAGGGATTGCCTTCATTCATTCTATCAATAAATATAATACCGGGTTCTCCGTTTTTATAAGCATAATCCGCAATAGTATTAAATGTATCATGCGCGTTAATTCTGTTTACTGTTTCTCCGGAATGAGGGTCAATTAAATTATAATCCTCTTCCTTCAAAACTTTTTCCATAAAATCATCCGTAAGCGCAACTGAGATATTAAAATTTGAAATATCCCCTTCTTTTTCTTTGCATTTTATAAATTCTAAAACATCCGGATGATCTATCCGCAGCATTCCCATATTTGCGCCGCGGCGGGTTCCGCCCTGTTTAACTGCTTGAGTTGCTGCATCAAAAACTTTCATAAAAGATACAGGACCGGATGCAACGCCTCCGGTAGATTTTACAACACTATTTTTATGGCGCAGGCGCGAGAAGCTAAAACCGGTTCCGCCGCCTGTTTTATGGATTAATGCTGTTGCTTTTATCGCATCAAAAATAGAATCCATTGAGTCTTCAACGGGAACGACAAAACAAGCAGAAAGCTGACCCAAGTCTTTTCCTGCATTCATTAAGGTAGGGGAATTTGGAACAAATTCAAGGCTGGCTATTATTTTGAAGAATTTCTTTTTTATTTCTTCGGCTTTTTCTTTAGTCGCACCGTACCTTTTCTCTATTGATGCGATAGCACTAGAAACTCGCTCAACTAACTCAAGCGGAGTTTCTATAATCTGGCCTTTTTCATTTTTCTTAAGATAACGTTTTTTGAGAACAACTAAAGCATTGGGAGAAAAATTCAATTTTTCTTCCATGATTACTCCTCATTTTAAAAGAAAACTTAGATTTTTTTTAAAAAAACTACCCACTTAACTGGAATGACTATCTTTATATCACGCTTTGTAGGGAATGTCAAGAAAAAATACTATATATAGTAGTTAACTGTTTTTTAAATACTATATATTGTTATATAAAATCTACCGTATCCCTTACAATTAACTCAGCATCCAGGACAACTCTTTTAGTTGTTGTCTTTTTTGCTACTATTTCATTAAGTATTTCAACGGCCGTAAAAGCCATTTTGTCTATAGGCTGCCTTACTGTTGTAAGGCCTAAATTTGCATGGAATTGACGGATGTTATCGTCGAATCCTACCACACTTAGAGCCTTTGGTACCTTTATCTTTTTTTCTTCCGCAAAATTTAAAACTTCAACGGCAATGTCATCACTACTACAGAATATAGCCGTTGGCGGCTCTTTTAAAGAAAACAACTCTTCCAGCTTATCTCTTGCATCTTTAGTTGAGAAATTGGTAATTTTTATATAATCTTCCCGCACTTTGATTTTATTCTTTTCTAGGGCGCTTTTATATCCATCTAAACGTTCCTGCGCACATTGAACACGCAGGTCTCCTGCAAGATGAGCTATAAAACGATGCCCATGATGAGCTAGAAACTCTGTCGCGTTGAATGCTCCTTTAAAATTATCTATAGCAACATAGCTTACTGAAGGGTCATCTATCTTTTTGTTTATCACAACAAGAGGAAATTTTTCTTTGATCAACCTTTTTAACTGGCCTTCGTTATCAATAACATCGGCAAATATGACCCCATCAACCAGAGAGGTTCTAAAATTATCCTTATTCCAAAAAATATGTAAATGCAAGTCTGTTCCCTTTTTGTCCAAGGCCAAGGCAACATTTCGAATAGTTTCAATTGCATAAAAAGAATAGAAAATGCCTTCATAGCCAGGAATAATAAGGCCAAAAGTATTAAGTTTTCCTCCGGCGAGTTTTCGTGCGTAAAGAAATGGCTGGTAACCTAGTTCCTGAATAGCTTGCTGAACATTTTTACGGTTTTCACCTTTGATTGAGGCAGGATTGGTGAGGTAACGTGAAACAGTTGCAATAGAAACGCCTGCTTTCTTAGCAACTTCTTTTATGGTGATAGAAGAAGACACAAGTGCCTCTACTTTCTCAACTCTTACAGATTGGTGCAGATAAAAACTATTCCCACCTGTGGCTATCTGAGAGCGTGTTAATTATCTGGTTATTACTATATCGCCTTCCTGAATATTTACGCCTGGAGCAACGTCTTTAATATCTGCAGCTGAAATATCTTTTCTTGTTTCAATAATCTGTATACGGCCTATTTCTTTATTTTTCCTTAACACTTTTAATTCATTGCCAGGGCCGACGCCTGAAGTTTCTCCCATATTTACTACCACAAATCTTTCTTCGGGATTAACCGCTAAAATTTCACCCTTTAAGCCTCTGGGGCCTGCGCCTGATTTAACTACTATTGGAGGAAGTTCAACAGAAGCTGTTTCTCTGGAGGCAACTTTGCCATCTCCTTTAATTGTAGTGGTAAGTTCTTTCTGCAACTCTTCGAGCTCAAGCGATTTTTCCTTCATTACATTTTCAACACCTGAAATCTTATCTTCAAGCACGCCCTTCTTCTCTGATACATCCATTATATTAGTTTGTAGTTGAACCTTCTCTTTATTAAGAACCACGAGTTCTCTTCTTAGGTTAACATTTTCTCCTCGTAGCTTATTTAGTTCCTCCATTGCTATTTTTCTTGCCTCCCGTTCGCTGACCAAATCCCTGCTTACTATGCGCATGGTGCGTTCTTTTATTTCCATCTCATTCTCAACTCTTTCTTTTTCTTTGGAAAGTTCATCAAGTTTTGAAGAAAGCTCTTTATTGCTTCTATCCAGCTCGGAAAGCTTAAGCTTTGCCTCGTTTAATTGCTTATTTAGATCTTCAACCTTTACTTCAAGAGCAGCTTTAACCTTAACAAAATCAGCCCAATATTCCTCTGAAATGGGCGTTTGTGCGCTTGTAGTGCCGGCTGTTGCGGATTGCGCTACTTCTACTTTGGGCTTTTCTTTAAGTTTTTCTACTAACGCGTCTCTTTCGCTTGAAGTGTCTTCAAACTTCTTTTTCCAATCATCACGTTCTTTTTCGATATCTGTCAGTTTGGAAGTTATGCTCTGTATCCTTTCCTCGTAGCTTTGTTTATCTCTCTCAAGCTTATTGTTGCTATCACGCAAGTTATCCCTTTCTTCCGTCAAAATGCCTTTATCCTTGGCTAATATTTTGTTATCTTCGGCAAGTTTACCCTTTTCGGTATAAAGCATTATGGCTGCGCCGCCTAAAAGTAAAACAAGAATAAGAAAAATTACAGGTATAAGTTTTGTCTTGTCCATTAACCACCTCCTATTCCATTAATATTATAACATACAAACTATCGGTGTAAAGAATCTTTTTTAAATAATCGCCAAAGCGGCACCCAGGGACGTTGCAGATTTACCAAGCTGCGAAAAAACTATCCTGCAACCTTTTCTCATTTCGCTGAAAGAAAATTCTTTTGTTGTATCTATGCATTCATCAAGGAAAAACTCACCTGCTTCTTCAAGCCCGCCGCCAATGATTACGACTTCCGGATTAAGTAAGTTCAAAAGAAAAGATATTTTTACACCCAAAGAAAAAGCCGCCTCCTTAAGAACCTCTCTAGCTACTTTATCTTTTCTCTTGGCCTCCTCAAATATATCTTTAAGATGCAATTCCCCTGTAGGGGTTATTCTTTTTATCAAAGAAGTATCTTTGCCCAAAGAAATAACTTCTTTAGCCTTTTTTACTATCCCCAAATCTACAGGCCATTGCCTGAAGAAAGAAAAGTCTCCGAGTTCAGATTCCATGCGCTTAGTGGAATTCAAAAATAGTTCTCCGGCTCCGCCGTCTTTACCTCTATAAAGCTTTCCATCAACAATTATGCCACAGCCTACGCCTGAAAACATATATATCACATCTTTATATTCAGAGAAATTCAATATGTATTCTGCCAGCACACAACTATTAGCATCATTTTCAATCGTTACCGGGAAGTTAAATTTTTTCTCAAGATATTCTTTTAAGGGAAGAGAAATATATGCGTAAGAAGAATATTGTTTCTGCGGCCAATATACCTTGCCTTTTTTTGTATTTACAATACCACCCAAGGCAAGGCCGACACCTTCTATCTCTTCTTTTTTATAATTCTTAGCTTTTGAAATTATTTCTTCAAACAATTCAAGCAAAACCTTGATGGTTTCATTAGCGCTTATGTTCTTTCTCGGTTTTTCTATTTCAAGAATAACTTTTTTGTCCGAACCAAGCAGAATAGCCCGCGCGTCAAACAAATTAAGCCCTATACCTATAGAATATTTCTTTTTCATTTAAGCTTTATAAATATAATTTTGGGATTTGCCCCATCATTTCTTAGCGAACGCTACTTTCATTAAATTGCGCGTTTAAAAGAATGATAGGCTTATTAAAAAATTCTATCAAATTATGGGACTTTTACAATCTTTTTTTTAGAAATGAACCTCCCCGTCATAAATGGCGGGGTTTCTAAAAATTTGGCAAAGGTTCATTCCTCCGAAGCCAAACTCTGCTTCGCCCCTTGCGAGCAAGTTCTGGTGGGGCTTCGCAGGAGCTCCTTCGCCTTCGTCCCCGGACTAAAGTCCGGGGTTTTCGGCGAAGGAGAATAAACTCGGCAGTTACAATTCTACTTTAAACTGCGTAGCTTCCAAGTCTTTTGGAGGCTGTGATTTCCAGCGGCGATGAATCCAGCCCCACTGTTCGGGATATTCTTTTACCCAGCTTTCAATGATATGGCTGAACTTAGCCGCGTTTTTTAAAACCGCTTCATCCCTATTTTCTGCTTCAATAATCGGCTCAACGGAAAGGATTTTTATGCAATGCCGGTTAAAACCTTCCCTATATATATATGCAGGCACAAGCTTGGCGTGTGTTCGCATGCCAAGGGTAATAGGCCCAACAGGAGTAGCTGCAAGCTTTCCAAAGAATTTCACCCATACGCCGCCTGAACCAAAATTCTGGTCCATCTGCATTATCACTATTTCATTATTCCGTAAAGCTTTTAGTATCCCTCCTATACATTCTTTTCTGGGATATGAAAAAATACTCTTAACGCCCGCATTTTCTCTTAAATTAAACAGGTAGTCCCCGGCTTTTTCATCGCGCATCGGCCGGGTTACAAAATTTATCTTATACCCTTCCCTTGCTAACTTTAAACTCATAAGCGGAAAATTTCCCATATGTGCCGCAACCAGAATAATACCGGTTCCTGCCTTTAGTGCCTCATCCAGATTCTGCCTTCCTTCGATCTTAATACCCTGCATCCTATCGAGATGCCTTAAAAAGTAAAGCAACTCGAATGCGCTTTGAGCCATAAATACAAAAAAGTCACGCGTGATTTTTTTTCTTTCTTTTAGCGTCATGCCAGGAAAAGCAATGGCAAGGCTATCAATGGAAATTTTTCTTTGCTGGGGGATAACTGCACACGCGAAGCGTCCTAAACAATTTCCAAGCGCGTAACTCCACTTAAGGGAAAATGAACCGTTTATCACGGTAAATATTCTAAGGAAAAACCAACCTATGCGCCTGGCTAAAGTTTTTTTTATTTCTCTGTTCATTTAACCTCGCTGCTACTCAATCTATCATAGAAACCAGAGTACAGATTATAAAATATAGTTTGATAAATTTCACAATCTTATTCATACTTGCCTCTTCTGGTTTCTTCCTAAAATTTATACCCAATCTTTCTTAGGAATTCTTTTCTCCAAGTTACATCTTCGGCTGCTTCAACGCCTTTAGGCGCGAAACCGTCAATCACGCCTAAAACTCCTCTGCCCTGGGAAGTTTTCGCAACTATAACTTCAACTGAATTAGCGGTCGCGCAAAATATGCGGCAGACCTCGGGAATATTTTTTATCTGATTCAAAATATTTATAGGATAAGCGTCTTTTAGAATAATAAAAAAAGAATGTCCGCAACCTATCGCAAAAGCATTATCAGCTGCAATTTTCTTTAGCTCTTCATCGTTACCATCAACTCTTACCAGGCATTTACCCGAAGATTCGCAAAAAGCAAGGCCAAATTTTACATTGGGCACGCTTGAAATAATCGTCTCGTATATATCTTCAACTGTTTTTATGAAATGCGATTGCCCGATAATAATGTTTAAGTCTTGTGGTTTATTAACCTTTACTACTTCTAATTCCATTATGACCGCCCCCCTCTTAACTATAAGTTTCTATAGATTACGAAAGTTACATTTAAATCAACTGTTTCGTTGTAACCTGCGTAACTTTCGTAAACTCTACTCGCTGCTTTCTCCTATGCTCTTATAAGGCTCAACGTGAATGTTTATTTTTGTATAACCGAATCGCTTTTTGAGAAAATCAGACAATCTGTGCGACAACCTATGGCTTTCATCCAGAGAAGTATTCTTTGAAAAACAAAGATGGAAATCAACAATGTTTGTAGTTTCGCTGGTTATGATTTCTATACCATGGAAATCCTTAATCTCTCTATTCCTTGATATAAATTTACTGATAGCTTTTTCAACCATTTCTTTTTCAATTGCTTTTGCTTTTCCTTTTAAATCAACATGCACTACGCACCTGCCAAGTCCGTCGCTATGAATCTTTTTTTCAATACTGTCGGCAATACTATGTGCGGAGAGCAAGCTAAGTTCCGGGCTTAATTCTATATGCAAAGATATAACCTTATTTTTGCCATAAGAATGAACCTCTATATCGTGTGCCCCGGCCACGGATTTAAAGGACAAAGCGATGTTTTTTATTTTTTCACAAAGTTCAACTGGCGGGCACCTGCCGAGAAGGTTGTCCACAAATTCACGAAGCATTTTAAACGACCACCATATAATAAGAAATGCTATTATAAAACCTAATACCGCATCGACAAAGGTAAACCCGAATCTTACGAATACCAAACCAACGGCAACTATAATCGTGGTTATACAGTCTGTGTAATGATGGAAAGCGTCTGCTTCCAATATGGCAGAGGTAGCTTTTTTAGAAACAAACTGGGTTATGAATCCAAGCAAAAACTTTATTACTGAAGCAACAGCCATAATGGATATTATGTAGAAATTGATAGTTAAAGGCTGCGGGTGGATAAATCTCAGGAAAGATTCTTTTAGAAAGGTCAAACCCATTAAAAGTAAAAATAAAGCGACGATTACCCCTCCCACATCTTCTATCCTTCCGTGGCCAAAGGGATGTTCTTTATCGGCAGGTTTTTTGCTAATATTAAGGCTAAGGATGACTACACCGGTTGCAACAATATCACGCAGGCTGTCTGCAGCATCCGTCATTATAGAAATACTTTTTGAATTTATTCCTATAATAAACTGTGCTATCGAGATAAGAAGATTTACCCCAATGCTCAGCCAGCTTACTTTAATTGAAAGTGACTGATATTTATCCATTGTTTTTACTGGGTATTAATGGCAATAGTAAAACCAAGGCACAAAATAATACAAAGACATCTTTCCATTTATTATACAAGCTTCTTTTTCCATTTAAAGGCAAATTAAAATTTAATACACCGGAAACATCAACCTCCTCATTGTCGGACTTTAAGCTGTGTATATCACCCTTATAGGAAACCCACCCGCTTATGCCGGTGTTAGCGCAGCGCGCAATAGAAATCCTGTTCTCGATAGCCCTAAAAACCATAATACCAAAATGCTGGCTGGCTTCGGGTTCGCCGGAAAACCAAGCGTCATTGGTTATATTTATAAGAAAATCTGCTTTCCTGGAGAAATTAGCAACAAATAAAGGAAATATATCTTCAAAACATATAAGGACGCAAAAGTTTTTATTTTCATAAGAAAAAACTGTAGGTTCATTGCCGCGGCTTGTGTCTCCTATGGAATTAATGACACTGACGAACTTTAAGAAATTTCGTAGTGGTACGTATTCACCGAAAGGAACAAGCCGCATTTTTCGGTAAATACCCTGCAATGCCCCACTCTTTTCAAACAATAAAGCTGCATTATAGAAATTACCTTTTTCTGAGGTAATTGCTCCAATTAAAATATCTCTTTTTGAGCTCTTTATAAAATCATCCAAAATCGATACATTCAAATCGCAAAGCATAAGCGGCCAGGAAGCTTCCGGAAAGATAACCAGTGAATTTTTATCTGTCTTTAAAATAAGGTTTTCTAGTTTTTCAATTATGTCGGGTTGCGATGATTCTTCCCATTTTAATTCCTGAGGCACATTAGGCTGGATAAGCGACAAGTTTATCGAAGAATTTTCCTTTAAATTTCCGAGTTTGAAAAAAGAATAAGCTAAGCTCGCGGATAAAATTATGGCAACAAAAATAAATTTACGTAACAGAAATTTTCTTTTTGAAATAAACTACCACATCACGACATTGACCATTACGATTAAAAAAGATATTAATTTTACCCCAAATAAATCCGCTGCCTGGATAAGATATAAATTTTTGTACTGGGAATAGCCTAAATTAGCCCAGCCAAAACCGCACCAGATATTTTCCTTGATAAACTCAAGCAAAACCCATAAGGAGGCAATAGTAATTATTGCAAAACTTTTCCTTAAAAAATAACGCGCGATTTGCGAAAATATAATAGTATATAAGCAAAGGTAACATATAAGTAAACCAAGGCCCAACTTTGTAACATTTCCTATCCAGAAAATTGCAGTTAAATAATATGCCAGGCCGAAAATGAACCCGGAAAATAATACTTGCCGGGAATTGTTTTTATTTATGATATATAAAAATGGAAGGAGCGAAAACCAAACCAAAAATGCACAAAGACTAAAATTAAAACTTAAGCCAGTAAAAATCCCGGCTGTTGCCGAAAGTAGCAGGTTAATCATTTAAATATCGGCTTGTTGGAATCATTTTCCGCAGCACTTTTTGTATTTTTTTCCGCTTCCGCAGGGACAAGGGTCATTCCTACCTACCTTTGGCCCTGAAGCCTTTTGTGTTTGCAGTTGTTCCTCTTTAGCAGGTTTTTCTTCCTCTTTCTGCAGAGATGAATATTCTGAGTGGACATAATTTTTCGGTGACTCCTCAAAAACGCTTACTGCTTCTTCAGGCAAAGATATTTTTGTTTTAAAAATCAAATCTACGATGTCTTCCTTAATTGAAGATATCGTTTCGTTAAAGGCAGAATATGACTCTTTTTGATATTCAACAAGAGGGTCAGTCTGGCCATAACCTCTTAAATGTATACCTTCTTTTAATGAATCCATAATCAGCAAATGCTCCTTCCAGCGTGAATCCAGAATCCAGAGAGCTACTGCCCTTTCCATAGAAAACATTTTGTCGGCGCCCACTGCCTGTTGTTTTTTATAATAAGCGTCCCGCACTGTCTTTTTTATAAATTCAATCATTTCTTCCAGGCTTAAATTGCCTAAATTTTTGGCCATTAGCTCTACGTCGAATTTAAGCTTAACCCAATGAGTTAAGCCAAGCGTGTTTTTTTCTTCGGAATAATAAACCGGTATATTTTTTTCTACAACTTCATCAATCATTGCAAATATTTCATCACTTATACTTGGCCTTTCAAGAATCTGCCTGCGTTGTTCATAAATTACCTCTCGTTGTTTATTCATAACGTTATCGTACTCAAGCAACTGCTTGCGAATCTCAAAGTTGTGGCTTTCAACTTTCTTTTGGGCTATTTCCAAAGAACTGTTTACAAGCGGATGCTCAATAGGCTCATCCTCCGGGAAACCCAGTTTATCCATAAGAAAGTATATTCTCTCAGAGCCAAAAAGCCTCATTAAATCATCTTCCAGCGAAACGTAAAAACGTGAAGACCCTGGGTCACCCTGGCGTCCCGATCTTCCGCGCAGCTGATTATCAATACGGCGGGCCTCGTGGCGTTGCGTTCCTATAACATGCAAACCGCCGATGGAAACAACCTGTTTGTGCTCTTCGTCAAACTTATTTTTATTATTTTGATAAAGTTTTTCATATTCTTCCTTATAACGAGGGTCTTCCGGAGGAATTTCGTTCTTTTTCAAAAGGTCTTTTATGAAGTAATCAATGTTACCGCCAAGTATTATATCTGTACCGCGGCCTGCCATATTGGTTGCAATGGTTACCTGTGCAAGACGGCCTGCCTGGGCTACGATATGAGCTTCCCTTTCATGATATTTTGCATTAAGCACGTTATGGTTTATTCCTTTTTTGTTCAAAAGAAATGACAAAACCTCTGAGTCTTCAATTGAAGTGGTTCCAACAAGCACAGGCTGCTTTGATTTATAACATTCCTCTATTTCCTTTATTACAGCTTCAAACTTTCCTTTCTTTGTTTTATAAATCCTGTCAGGGCAATTTTCTCTTATGAGATGTTTATTCGTAGGAATAACTACTGTATCAAGCTTATAGATATGCCTGAATTCATTCGCTTCGGTGTAGGCTGTTCCGGTCATGCCAGCAAGCTTTTTATACATCCTGAAATAATTCTGCAAAGTAACAGTCGCGAGGGTTTGAGATTCTTCCTGAATTTTTAAATTCTCTTTTGCTTCTATCGCCTGATGCAGGCCGTCTGACCAGCGCCTGCCCGGCATAAGACGGCCGGTAAATTCATCGACTATAAGAATTTTCCCGTCTTTTATGATATATTCCTGGTCGCTTTCAAAAAGGTAATGCGCGCGTAAGCTCTGAGTTAAATAATGCGTCCAGGGATTTGAAAACTTATCCGGGGTCTCTTCGAGGCTATTAACACCCAATGTTCTTTCGCATTTTCTTTCGCCGTTAGAAAGTATATAAGCGTTGTTGCTTTTTTCTTCGACAACCGCATCGAAATTAGCCTCAAGCTCCTCCGGTTGCATTCTTACTTCGGTGCCGTCGGCATTTTTCATGACAATAGTTCCGTCTTTTGCGTCAAAACTCTGTATGACAAATTTTACCTTAAGCTGCTTTATGGCTTTATCGGCTTTGTAATATTTGTCGGTAGACAGTTCGGCTGGGCCTGAAATTATAAGCGGCGTCCTTGCTTCATCTACAAGGATAGAATCTACTTCGTCAACTATCGCATAGAAGTGGCCGCGCTGGACCATTTCATTTAGGCTTCCTACCATGTTATCTCGAAGATAATCAAAGCCGAATTCGTTATTTGTGCCGTAGGTTATATCGCAAGCATAAGCAATTCTACGTTGGCTATTATCCATTTCCTGCTGAATGACTCCCACGGAAAAACCTAAGAATTCATATATTGGCCCCATCCATTCGCGGTCACGCCTGGCAAGATAATCATTAACAGTTACAACATGCACACCGCGTCCGGTGAGAGCGTTGAGCGAAACTGCAAGGGTTGCAACCAGCGTTTTTCCTTCACCTGTTGCCATTTCAGCAATCTTATTCTTGTGTAAAACAAATCCTCCTAAAAACTGCGAATCAAAATGGCGCATCCTGACAGTTCTAACTGCCGCCTCTCTTACCATGGCGAAATAAAATGGGAGTATCTCATCTAGGATTTTTTCTGCGGCCTGCGCAAATTCATCAGAAGCGAGATTTTTAATTCTATCGAACCTCGCCCTGAACTCTTTTGTTTTTTCTTTGAAGAAACTATCCGGTTTTTGTTTTACTTCTGCTTCGAAAAAATTTGCCTGGCTTACGACAGAAGAAAAAGAGGCTACCTCCTTAAGGGAAGGTGTAGGAATTTCCTTATGCAGTAAAATATTTACCTTGGGATTTAATGAATTTATTTTCCTTTGGCAATCATTTAGTATAAAATTTTTTAACATCTCGGCCTCTTTAGGTAAGCATAAATAAAGTCGTCTATTTTACCATCCAAGACGCCCCAGGCGTCATGAGCTTCGAAATCCGTGCGATGATCTTTAACTAGCAGGTAGGGGTACAATACGTAAGAACGAATCTGCGAACCCCATTCAATTTTTTGCTTAGTTCCGGCAATTTTTTCCAGATTTTTTTTCTTAGCATCTTCTCTTAATTCGTAAAGTTTCGCTTTTAAAACCCTCAAAGCAACAGCTTTATTCTGATGCTGCGAACGTTCATTCCGGCAGCCTACGACTATACCTGTAGGCAAATGCGTGATGCGCACCGCACTATCGGTCTTATTCACATGCTGGCCGCCGGCACCGGAAGCGCGGCAGGTTATAACTTCTAATTCTTCCGGTTTTATTTCAATGTCTATGTCGTCTTTTATTTCGGGAAGCACGTCAACGGAAGCAAAAGAAGTATGCCTTCTTTTATTTGCATCAAAAGGAGAAATTCTTACTAGCCTGTGCACTCCCCGTTCTGATTTAAGCATGCCATAGGCACGCAGCCCCTCGATGAGAAATGTGATATTCTTTATTCCCGCTTCTTCGCCTTTTACTTCATCCAGGACGCTAAACTTAAATTTTTTATCTTCCGCCCACCTGAAATACATTCTAAAAAGCATGCTCGCCCAATCACAGGCTTCAGTGCCGCCTGCTCCGGAATTAATTTCAACTATTGCGTTTGAATCATCGAGCTTCTCACAAAAAAGAACTTTAAGCTTTAACCTTTCAAGGTTTTCCTCAAATTTTTTTGTTTCCTTCTCCATTTCGCTTTCATAAGAAGTATCTGCTATTTGTATAAACTCTTTAAGCTCACGAAGCTTGTTATAAAGTATGTCCCAATCATCAACGTCGCCTTTTATTCTTTTAAGCTCTTCTATTATGCCGGAAGCTTCCTTTTGATTCTGCCAGAAATTGGGCTCAGACATTTTTGATTGCAAACCATCAATGTCTTTTTTCTTTAAATCTATTTTTAAAAGCTCTTTAAGCGCCAGTAATTCTTCTTCCAAATTTTCTATTTTACCTTTAATATCCTGCATATTGTTTAAACTCTTCCGCCAGCTTAATATTTTTATATGGGCGGATCCGCCTCAGGCGGAAAACGCCAAACTCTAAAGAAACCTATAGCGCAAACTTCCCCAAAACCTAAAACCATTTTTAATTCTAACTTTTGGATACTTGAATTTGTTTTGGATTTAGGGTTTAAGATTTAGGGTTTTTCACATTAACCCTTTGTTGCGTAGCTCCATCTCAAGTTCTTCTTTCTTGTCAGCATATTCAAGGGCGACTTCCGAAGTAATCTTTTTCGTTGTTACAAGCTCAAGCAAACACTGATGAAAACTCTTCATGCCATAGATATCACCTGATGAGATATACTTTGGAATTTCCCACACCTTATTTTCTATGAGGAGACGGGAAACAGAAGGGCTAAGCACCATGGATTCGTATGCGGGGATAAGGCCGGGTATATCTTGCCGCGGCAATAACCTTTGTGAAAATACTCCCTTTAAAAGAAACGACAGCTGCTCAAGGACTAAGTGGTGCTGATGGGGTGGAAAGAAATTTATTAATCTATCTATCGTCGATGATGCATTAACGGTGTGAAGTGTGGATAAAACAAGTACTCCTGTTTCCGCAGCCGTCAGGGCTGCGCGGCAGGTATCTTCGTCGCGGATATTTCCTATGTAAATTACATCCGGGGAATGAAGCGTAAATTGCCTGAGTGCATCAGCATAGGTTTCAACATCAGTGCCTATTTCCCTTTGGTTTATAATTGATTTCTTGTCGACAAAAGTAAATTCTATAGGCTCTTCTACGGTTAAAATGTGGCGTTTAAAGTTCTGGTTCATGCATTCTATGATACTTGCAATCGTGGTTGACTTGCCGCTGCCAGTTATGCCCGTCAAAAGGATCATGCCTCTACGTTGTGCGGAAAATTTTTGTAAAACTCCGGCAGGCAAATTAAGCTGTTCAAATGTAGGTATGCGTAAATCAATCTTTCTCATTACCAAAGAAAGCGTGTTTCTCTGATAAAATATGCTTACGCGGAAACGCCAATTCTCTTTATACCAATAAGTAAATTCGCAGCCTTTATGCTGCTTTAACATCGCTTTGTCCCTATCGCTGGTTATAGCTTTTACGATATTATCTACATCCTCGACGCTAAATACATTTTCATTTATAACCTCTACCAGCGAATGCAACCTTCCTCTTAAATTACTATTTGCCCTTATAAACATATCGGAAACGTCTTTTTCTATCATTGCATCCAGAATTTGCGTAAAGTGCATTTTGAACCTCCTTCAGTACACAGATAATCGCAAATGATCGCAGATAGATTGTGTATCACGTCACACGTAACCTCGCCACCATATAAAAATATTTAGGCGAGTCCACTTGGAGTGGACGTACCACGGCTTTTTAAATTCTCTGTTTATTCAATGACGTGTTACGTGATGCCTGTTACCTGATACTTTCTCAAGTCTGTGGCTATCCGCTTACAAATCTGCGCCAATCTGTGTATTATTCTATCACATCTTTTATCTTTTTCTCTAATTTTATTAAATCTTTCTTAAGCCTTTGGCCTAAGGCGTAACCACCTGTATTTTTAGATGATTTTATAACCCGGTGGCAGGGAATGAACATTGGGAAAGGATTTTTATGCAGCGCGTTGGCAACTGCCCGATAAGCGTAAGGCTTACCTACCTTTATTGCTACCCATTTGTAACTACGCACCTCGCCTAAAGGTATTTTTGAAACTATTCTTAAAACTTTTTTTTCGAAATCAGTCATTTTCAGCTCTCAGCTGTCAGCTCTCAGCTGTCAGCTGCCCTTCAAGGGCACCCCTTGGGGGGGCTGAAGGCTGACGACTGAAGGCTGAAAGCTAATTTATTGTTTTCTTTTTCCTCAACAATAAATGATACTTACGCGCAAATCTGTGCGCTTCATCGCGTAAACGCTGGATTAAATGTAAAGCCGCACTATCTTTTGGTATAACTAATGGCTTAGATTTGCCGGCAAACCATATTTCTTCATTTCTTTTAGCTATACTTATAACAGGCGTTTTAAGCTGCAATTTATCCAATTCCATTTTTGCCGCCTGAACATGGCCAAGGCCGCCGTCTATGACAATAAGCTCCGGAAGATTTCTTTTCTCATCTAATAGCCTGCGATATCTTCTTCGGACAACCTCAGCTATCATTGCATAATCATCCGTAGAAAATACTTCTTTTATCCTATAGCGGCGATATGAATTTTTATCTGCTACCGCATTTTTAAAAACAACTACCGAGCCTGTTGCATTTGTACCGCTTAAGGATGAAATATCTATTGCTTCTATCTGAAGCGGCAAAGAAGAAAGATTTAATGCTTCCCTAAGGGCAATTAACTCATGCGTAAGATTTTTTCCTTTATAAAGGTTTTCTAAAGCAATTATTTTATCCCGCGCGGCTGCAGCTTCTTCGTACCTTTTCCTCTGCGATAGTTTTCGCATCTTTACACGCAAAGCGCTCATAAGCTCTTCTCTTTCTCCCTTAAGCACTCTTTTTATGCCTTCGATATTCTCTTTGTACAGAGCTTGCGATATCTTACCCACGCAAGGTGCCGGGCAAAGTTTAATGTGAGCAAAAAGGCACTCTGTATTCTTAAAACACTTGCAGGAACAATAAGAAAAAATTCTCCTTATCATGTTAAGCACTGATTTTAAAGTGCCTACATCCGGATATGGCCCGAAATAAAGGCTTTTTTTATTCGTTCTTTTCCTGGTTATAAAAACGCGCGGAAATTGTTCCTGGGTTATCTCAACAAACGGATAACTTTTATCATCACGAAGAGCAATATTGTACTTTGGCTTTTTTTCCTTTATCAAAGCTGCCTCCAAAACCAAAGCCTGCTCTTCACTGTCACACTCTATATAATTAATATCGCAAACTCTTGCCATAAGAAAGCCAGTCTTGAGAGAAACATTTTTTAAAAAGTAACTGGCAACGCGGCGCTTCAAAGAAGATGCTTTACCAACATAAAGCACTTCGCCTTTTTTAGATTTCATTATGTAGACGCCGCAACTTAGCGGTAAACTTTTTATCTTTTCTTTAATATCCATTGTTTTAAATATATAACCTGTTTAAGCTTAAGGACAAAACCTAGGCCCAGGAATATTACTAATGACAAGCCTGAAATCATCAAAGTTTTAAGGTACTTATTGTACGGCAAATTAGCCCAAAGCAAACTACACAACAAAACAACAAAAAAGCTAAGTAAAATTACTTTGCGGGCCTGCTCTTTTGTGTTGTCCCAATTAATTTTTCCGATTCTTTTCACAAGAGACACATAAAGTAAAATGCAGCTTACCCCTGCCGAGATAGATGTTGCAAGCGCAACTCCGCCTATTTTTAAAGGAAACATCAAGATGGCGCTTAGGCTGGCATTTATCAAAAGCGCAATTGTAGCTATTTTTGCCGGGGTACGGGTATCCTTAAAGGCATAGAATGAAGTAACCAACAGGCGATTTACGCAAAAGAAAAACACGCCAAAAGCATAGAAAAAAAGTACGGAAGAAGTGATATTCAAAGAAGAAATACCGAACTCTCCTCTTTTGAATAAAACGTCTATCAAGGCCTTTGGTAAAAATATAAATAATAACGCAATCGGCACGACAAAAAATATTACATTCTGAAAAGAAAAAACCAGAAGTTTTTTGAAATCTTCGAGATTGCCATCTTTATGGTGTTTTGAAAGGTCAACCACTATAACCGGGGTAATAGAAAGGACAATCAAAGCAAATGGCAGCTGTATCAATCTATTAGCATAATTTACAGCAGCCAGTGCACCTATGCCTGTAATTTGCGAGAAAGATGCAAAAATAGTATCAACAAAAACATTAAGCTGATAGACTACGCTCGACCAGATTCTTGGCAGAAACAATTTAAACATTTTTCTTAGCACTGAGTCATTTAGCGAAGCTTTGATATTGAATTTAAAAATGAACCCATTTTTTTTAAGCGCGAATAACGGAAACAACAATTCCAAAATACCCGCGACAATAACACAAACAACAAGTATATAATTTTTAAAATAACCACTGAAAAATAATATGCCCGGGATAAAAGTTATGTTTAAAAAAATTGGATTAAATGCGGGAACGAAAAATTTTTTTAAAGAATACAGCACGGAAATCATAACCGAAGAAAGCCCTATCAATAAGAGATAAAAAAAGGTTATGCGAGTAAACGATACCGCGAGATTAAATTTATAAAGATTGGGTATATATCCAGGCGCGGTAAGCATAACCAGCTGTTTGCTGAATATAACCCCAAGAAGGGTAAATAAGGAAAGAATAATGAAGAATACACAAAGCAGGCGTTGCCCAATTTCAAAAATTTTCTCTTTTTCACCGTGATATTCAGACATAACCGGTGTCGCCACGCTATCGGTAAATCCTTCGGCAAAAATGCTACGGAAGATATTCGGAAGCCTGAATGCTACTAAAAAAGCTTCAAACACGTCAGAAGTACCGAAAAACTTTGCCATCAAAATATCGCGTATAAAGCCTAAAATACGCGAAAGGAGCGTGCCCATGGTCATTATTGATGTGTGTTTTATGATTTTTTTAAACATATTTAAACGCTAATTATCGCGAATTCCTATCTTTATGGGCTATAAAGGTATAAACGCTAATGTACGCGAATAAATTATTAGTACGAATTAACATTTCTTGTCCGCGGCCATTCGCGTTATATACGCGAATATTCGCGTATATAAAAAGCCCTTGACACATTTAGCATATTCTTATAGAATTCTTAAACTATTATAATATAAATGAAATAATAAAAGGAGATTTTTTATGCCACAAAGAAGAGCCGCAAAAAAGGATCTAAGACAAAACGCGAAGAACCGCGAAAGAAACTTAAACTTAAGCAAGCAACTTAAAACAGCTTTAAAAAAGTTTAAAAAAACCTTGGAAGAAAAGGATGCCGCAAAGAATAAAGAAGCATTAAGCTTGGTTTATAAAATAATCGATAAAGCCGCCTCCAAAAACATAATTCATCCCAAAAAAGCATCCAGGAAGAAAAGCCAGCTAGCAAGATTAATCAACGCTCCGGCGAAGTCTTAAGATACTTTAAAAATATTACGCTGCAAGGCTCCTGGAAAGAAAAAGTTCAATAGCAAACCTCGGGTCAAATCCTCTTTCCTTTATTGCCCTGTCTGCTTCCCACAGATAATTGAGGTATTTTTTTCTTAATGTATCGTTTCTAAGGTAGGAAGATTCGCTGACCAAAATACCAAAAAGCTGAAGTCCTAGTGTTTTTTTCTCATTATCGCTGGATTTTTCTTCAAACAATTTATCCAAAACATATATTGCCTGCGTTATATTATTCTGCCTTATACTTTTTTTAAAATCATCAAAGTTTACTGTGTATGGACTTGAGCCTGCTTTATAGCATGCCGCTTTCGCAAGAATAAAACTAAAGAATTTATCCGTCGATATTTTTTTATTTCTTAAAGAATCGGCCTCTGCTTCAAAAATTACGTAATTATTGGAAATTATTTTACTTAGATTGTTGTAAAAAAAATCTTTCGCCTCTTTTGATAAATTATAAACGTCTTTAAAAATAAGTATTTTCTTTTCATCGAAAGACGAAAGTAAAATTTTTTCCTGTAAATCTTTTATATTTATTTCTTTAGGATAGAAATTGAGGACACTTAAAAGGCTTGCGCTTCCTTGAAGTATTTTCTTCTTGATATTCTCTATTATGAGCCGTCGAGCCGTAAAATCCGTGCCGGAAATAAAAAAAACCCTTGTATTTGTAGTTACCATTCTTCAACAACAACCTCTAAAATCCTTCTGGAAGTATCATCTATAAGTTTTTCTTGTGCGGTGGTTTCGCTTATACTATTAGGGCCTGTAAGAAAGAAACTGGTCTCTCCAACAATCTCTCTTTCTTTTATTACGTTACCGTCCGGGCCTAGAAGTTTCATTTTAACATGCAGGCGCAATCTCTGCTCTTTTACGTCTTCGCTATCGTTGTAACGCATTGTTTCTTTCAGGTATTCCGTAACTTCAGAGAATAATTTAAGATTATCCCCTTCTTCACTTACAACCTTAAGATGGCCGTCTATATTAAATTTATTTATTATTTTATTTGTAAGGCGCTGCTCAAGTAATACCGGGTAAGCGGTAAACGTCGAATACCGCCTGTCTTCGCTTGTTATATTTATTTTATTGACTGCAGGCGCTATGTATATTTTATTGCTGCTATAGACAAAACCCCTGGTTGTATATCCGCAGCCGCAAAGCAAAATGAAGGCAAAAATTAAAAGTTTTTTCATTTCATTTTTTCCTTAAGCTTCCTTAGGGCTTCTTCAGTCTTACCTACATAATCCGTGTCTGAATACCTGTCGATAACTATATCATAGTAAACTTTAGCTGCCTTATATTGCCTTTGTATTTCGTAAAATTGCGCGATATCAAAATTTTTCTTTGCCTCACGATTACGTAATTCCTTTAACTGTGCCGTTGCCTGGGGAGAAATATCTGCTTCCGGATGGGTTTTTATAAATTCATCGAGTTTTCTTGTCGCCTCTTCAATCGCGGTTGAATCATAGTCTGCTCCTCCGCTTGCCTTTGCGGTTGCAATAGCTAATTGATATTTTGCCGGGGAAGCCCATTCACTATCCGGGTAATTATCGCCGACCTTCTGGAATGAATCCATTGCCTCTTCATAACGGCCTAGCTTAAGTAATAACATTCCCATTTTATACTGTGCTTTTGCAGCATACGGAGAATAAGGCACTTTATCTATTATCTTCTTGAAAATTTCAATCGCCGGATGATCAACAAAATCATAGACAGAAACACCAAGCCATTTTTTTGGCTCTCGGTTTAGAAAATATTCTCCTATATTATATTCACGCTCAATTATCTCATTTATACGCTGGCTGTTGGGGTAACTTTCTATAACTTTTTGATATTCTAGAAATGCCTGATAGGGCTGGCTAAGCTCTTCAAAACACCTGCCTATATAATATTGCGCATCTGCGGCTTCTTTGGAGTCAGGATAATGGATGATAAGCTTCTTGAATTCCTGAAGCGCTTCTTTATATTTCTTCTCGTTAAAGAATTTTTCTGCTTCTTTAAACTGTAAAAATGGGGTGGCCAGTGCGGAATATTTTGGATCTTTCCATTTCTGTGTTTTCGGCGACCAAATCCAGAAAGAATAAGCCTCAAACGGCATTATCGCTACGATACAAAAGATGATAATTTTCTTAATCTGCGCAGTCATTTTTTAATCCTTCCAATCCCTGGCCGCCATAACTTTAGCGAAGACGGGAGCGTTAAGACTATATCAAAAGCCCCTGATTTTGTCAAACCATTTGCAGGGTGCGTTTTTGCGGCAATATCTTCAATAAAATAATAAAACCGGCAATTGCAATGTAATAGATAAAGGCAACTTCTATGGAAAATTTATAGGTTATAAATGAAAACTTAATTGAGCCTAGCAGCTGGGAAACTTTATAAAATAAAGGAATAAGCGTAGACAGTGCCGCAGCTATCGGTTGGGCTATAAATTTTAAAGGAGAAAAAACAAGCAGTGTAAAATTAACAATGAGAATGAGCGTAAAAAACGGGATGAGTATTATATTGTTCAAAACACTTAATATGTACACCCTTCCAAAATAATAGGAAACCAGCGGCGTAATCAGCAATGTTACATATAGCGAAGAAAAGAAAAGATATTGCAGCTGGTTGAAGAATCCTGCATTGGATTGTTTTATGGGAAACATTTTAAACCCCAGAATGAGAGAAAATATGGAAAGAAAAGACAACTGGAAGCCTACATCAAATAGCCATAAAGGGTTTACAACCAAACAAACAAGGCCAGCCGAACCAAGTGAATTAAACGGATTTAATTTTCTTTTCACAAAAAAACTTAGGGAAAATGCAGTATACATAATCACTGCCCGCAGTGTAGGCGGATTTGCTCCGGTTATCAATGTATAAACAAATAGAAAGAATACTGACAGGATCAGGCATATTCTGAATTTAATATTAAACAGCTTAAAGATAAAAAACAAAACTAAAGCAGTTAAACCTATGTTTGAACCACTTATCGCAAGTAAATGAGAAATTCCGGCATTAGTAAAAGCATCCTTCTCTTCTTTACTTAACAGTTCACGCCTGCCCAGAAATACCGAAGCAATAAATCTGTAACTTTCATCAGTAAGATTAGTTTTTAAAATACTTAAAAGCCGGTAAGTCATTTTGCGGTTAAATTTATCCAATAGGCTAATAGATAATTTTTTTGGAACGGGATTTGATTTTACCCAAAGTGTATAAAAATCCATATTTCTGATTGTTACTTTGGAAAGCCGAGCTTTAGCCTCATAATCATTTAAATAGGCCATCTCTTTTGAGTAATCAATGACCCTGGCTCTTTGAGTTATACGATTATCATTAATCTTTTTTATATCAGCAAGAAAAGTATTCCTGGAAATATTTTCTTTCGGCAGGGAAGATACTTTTAAAACAAAAGTCTCTCCTTTTCCTAAAAAGTTATCTATATTCTGGCAGCTAAATGGCAAGTACCATAATGCACCTAAAGATAAAAACAAAATCATTATAAAAATATCTGAAAACAAAAATTTCTGGCGGTGGGAAAAAATAAAGATTAGGCTTACAGAAAAAATAAATAGCAGCGCAAATACCAAAAAAGAAGGAAAATAAAACCCGGTTATTATTCCCAGAGCAAAAGCTATAAACAGCCAGAAGTTGAACAAGGCGGGAGAAAATATTTTTCTAAACATAAAATAACCAATAACCAAGATACAAGCTCCAAGCAAATTCCAATACCCAATAACCAATCATCAAACAATTCTGTTGATTTCTTCTTTGGCTATTGGAATTTGGTTCTTGGTCATTATTTGGTTATTGGAAATTGGAGCTTGGTTATTTATTATCTAATACTATGCAATTCTTCATCATCTTAAGCTTCTTGTCCCCTATTCCTTTAACTTTCCTTAAATCATCAAGAGAAGAAAAATTTCCATAGGTTTTACGGTATTCAATTATGCGGTTTGCAATTGCTGGCCCTATGCCGGGTATTTTTTCCAAATCTGTTAAATTTGCGGTATTGATGTTTATCGGAAAGGCTTTAGATCCTTCAGCCCTCTGGGCTTCAGGATGAGCAGTCGATATTGCAGAAGGATTATTCGACTGCTCATTTATTTTTACGTTTAAAAAACGCAAAACTGCTCCGCAAAAAATCAAAATACCTAAAAAAACAAGGACTTTGCGTTCACGGGGGGTTAAGGAAAACATATTTATTTAGTTAAACGTAACACGTATCCTCGCCACCATATAAAAATATTTAGGCGAGCCCACTTGGAGTGGACGTCACAGGTATCACCTTTTTAAAACTTGTTACGTACAGCGTGTTACCTGATACTAATTAACATATCAGATAACTATATTAACCATCCGCTTCTCAACGTAGATGATTTTTTTGGGAGGCTTGCCGGCAAGGATGTTTACGATTTTTTCCAAAGAAAGCGCTTTTTTCTCTATTTCTTCTTTGCTCCAGTTAACGTTAATGGTTAATTTATCGCGTAGTTTTCCGTTTACGGAAATTGCAATTTCTATTTCTTCCGTCTTTATATATTCTTCGTTAAATTGCGGCCAGTTTCTTTTAAGAATTGAGCCTTTAAACCCAAGTACACTATTTACTTCCTCGCTCACATGCGGAGTAAATGGCGAAAGTAAAATGAAAATAGTATCTATTGCCTGTTTAAAAATTTCCTTGCGTAGTTCTCCTTCATTTATACTTTTATAAGTCTGATTGACCAGCTCCATAATCCGTGAGATGGCGGTATTAAACTGGAAATCGCCTTCCAAATCCTGGGTCACTTCTTTGATGCTGGAGTGGATTTTACGAAGCAGGCCTTTTTCGTAATTATTTAATTCCCCTTCTTCCTTCGTCTCTCTGTAATCTTTAAGCATATCGACTAAGCGCAGCGCCCTTTGGATAAAACGCCAGGCACCCTGAAGGCCTTCGTCCTGCCATTCCGCGTCTTTTTCCGGTGGCCCCATAAAAAGAATGTAAAGCCTCATCACATCCGCGCCATATTTTTCAATAATATAGTCGGGGGCTACGGTGTTACCTTTTGATTTTGACATTTTTGCGCCGTTTTTAACAATCATGCCCTGGGTAAAAAGCGATTTAAACGGCTCTTTGAAATCAATAAACTTTAAATCGTATAAAACTTTGACGATAAACCTTGAATATAAAAGATGAAGTATCGCGTGTTCCACGCCACCGATATATTGGTCAACCGGAAGCCACTTATTTACTAAATTTGCATCGAATGCTTTGTCTTTTTCTTTTGGCGAAATGTAACGCAAGAAATACCAGCTTGAATCAACAAAAGTATCCATTGTGTCGGTCTCGCGCTTGGCGGGGCCGCCGCATTTTGGGCAAGTCGTATTTAGAAACTCCTTGCAATCAACCAGCGGAGATTGGCCGGTTGGCTTAAAAGCGACATTCTCGGGGAGCAGCACCGGCAAATCTTTCTCAGGCACGATTACCTCTCCGCATTTTTCGCAATAAATAACCGGGATTGGAGCGCCCCAGTAACGCTGGCGCGAAATAAGCCAGTCACGCAGCCGAAAATGCGTTGAACGTTTGCCTATTTTTTTGCTTTCCATCCAATCGGCAATTTTTTCCATGGCATCACGGTTAGATAAACCGTCAAATTGTGCGGAGTTAACCATTATGCCGTCCTCAACATAGGCACAACTCATTTTGGTTGCATTTAAATGTTCTTTTGGATTGTCTATGACAACTTCCAATCCGAGCCCGTATTTTTTGGCAAACTCAAAATCGCGGCTATCGTGTGTCGGTACCGCCATTACTGCGCCGGTTCCATACTCCATTAAAACATAATTTGCTATCCAGAGAGGTATACGTTTTCCATTCACGGGATTTACGACAAACCTGCCGGTAGATATTCCCTCTTTTTCAATTGAAGCTGAAGCGCGGTCAGCTTTGTCCTGCACGCGCACTCTTTCTGTAAAATCATAAATTTTCTGTTTATCAGGATTATTTTTAATCAAATCAGAAATTAATGGGTGCTCGGGAGCAAGCACCATATAGGTTACGCCGAAAATTGTATCAACGCGCGTTGTATAGCAGCTAATTATTTTATCTTCGCCATCCAGCCGAAAGTCAATATTTACTCCCGTGCTTTTGCCTATCCAGTTAATCTGCATGGTTTTTACGCGTTCCGGCCAGCAGTTGAGCAGAGAAATATCTTTCAGCAGGCGCTCGGCATAATCGGTTATTTTTAAAAACCATTGGGATAAATCTCGTTCGTGCACCTTTGTGTCGCAACGTTCACAGGCACCATTTACAACCTGCTCGTTGGCAAGAACAGTCATACACGATGGGCACCAGTTAACCGCGGCTTTTTTCTTATAAGCTAATCCTTTTTCGTAAAGTTTCGTAAAAATCCACTGTGTCCATTTATAATATTCCGGAAGGCAGGAGATTACTTCTCTTTCCCAATCATAACCTATACCCCAGCTGTCTAATTGCTTTTTCATTGTTGCTATATTATTTAACGTAGAAGTTTTTGGATGAATTCCGCCTTTTATCGCGGCATTTTCCGCCGGCAGTCCAAAAGCGTCAAAACCCATTGGCGAAAGTACATTAAACCCTTTCATACGTTTATAACGGCTGACACTATCGCCGATAATGTAGTTACGGGCGTGCCCCACATGCAAAGCAGCTGATGGATAAGGAAACATTACCAGGCAATAATATTTATTTTTTGTTTCGTTAGCATCTGTCTTAAATATGCCTTCCCTATCCCAGAACTGTTGCCATTTTTTATCTATCTCTTTAGTGTATTCCATCGTAAAGCTCCTTCACTACAGCTATATTTCTTAAATCATCTTCCTCGCTATCCTTGGGTGTTTCCAAAATAAAAGGTAAATCGTAAAGCGCAGGGCAATTAACAATAGAACAGAAGCCTTTTTTTCCGATATTACCTTGGCCAATATCGCAATGCCTGTCTTTTAACGAGCCAAGTTTTTCCTGGGTGTCATTTAAGTGTATAACTTTTAAGCGTTCAATGCCTACCTGTTCATCTATTTCAGCTATTAATGCATCTACTCCACTTTGGCTGTCTATGCTGTAACCTGCCGCAAAACAATGCGCGGTATCAAGGCAAAGCCCGAGATTTTGTGGCCAATTAAGCTCCTCAAGGATAAATCTATGATGTGAAAATTTATACCCGAGCCAGCTACCGCTTCCCGAAGTATTTTCCAAAAGCAACATTGTTTTTACATCTTTTGCTGCATTTAAAATTTTTTTAAGCGCTTTTACTATTTTTAAAAGCCCTTTTTCTTCAGTAGAACCTTTATAGGAACCCATATGGGTAACCAGATACTCTACCCCCAATTTATCTGCCTCAAGAAGGTCCTGCGTAAATTCTCTTATTGTTATTTTATGAAAATTCTCTTTAGCAGCGGCCAGATTAAGCGTATAAGGAATATGTATAACTACTGGTTTAATGCCTGCGGCTTTTACTTTTTCTTTAAATATCTTTATATCTTCATCAGAAAGACAAGACTTTCGCCACTGACGGGGGTTGCGGGCAAAAATCTGCATAGTATTACAGCCTAAGCGAGTAGCCCGCTCAACTGCTTCATAAATTTTACCGGCAATAGATACCTGACAACCTAGTTTTAGCATAAAAGAACTGAAATTTAAACTCTAAACCCTAAATCCTAAACAAACCACAAACACAAAAATCTTCCGCCACGGATAATTTTTTATATGTGGGCGGATCCGCCTCTGGCGGAAAAATCAAAACGTTTTGGATTTGTAACCTTTGAGTTTCGAGTTTGTTTAGGGTTTCGAGTTTAGAGTTTAGGATTTTAATCGCTGTAATCATTTTATTCTGCGTGCGCCAGGTAAGCTTGCTTGCACTACTTTAGGCAGATGCCCGAATATATTTTGATAAGTTTCGTTGTATTTGTCTTTCCCGCAAAGCAAGCTGCTCGCAAGCGGCATTATTCTCTTTACTTCCTTGCTCATCAAATGTGAAATGTTCTGGATATCCCACTGCGCGTGCGCATCTTCACGAAGCCTGGATATATGATAGAGTTCGCGAAGATTAAGACGCATTAAAACCCGCCGCCTGTGAGCATTAGTTAAAATATAAGGCGCGGCTAATGGAGTTTCTTTATTAATAGCAGCATAAACCTCATTGGTCTTATCCACAATTTCTTTGAAATATTTTTCCATTCCTGTTTCTTTGATAGATTCTGGAATTGTAATGCCTAAATTAGGGTCGTAGGCTTGGGTTGTAATTGTACTCATACGGTGGCGCTTCAACTGGCCAAAGCAGGCTGCAGATAAAATAATATTAAAAGTTAAGTTTACATATTCAAATTCACGTAACATCGAATCGTAAAATTGCATGTTTTGCCAGGAAGTTTTAAATATCTTTTTGCTCTGCTCTTTATTCAACCTGGCGGCGATACTTTTACACTGTTCATAGGACAAATTATCAAAAGTATGCAAAAGTGCCGCTAAAATCAATTTGTCGCCTTCCTTGGGAAACTCAACCAATTCTACTTCTTTTATGCCTTTCTTTGAGGCTGGTTTTTTGGTTTTTTTGATAAACTCTTTGAGGGTTTCTTTTAATTCAGGATAGGTTTTTAAGTCGCGGTCATTTGCTTCGCGAAAAATTACAATTGAAGGCGCAATAGGATTAACCTGTTCATAGATAGATTTACCCAGTTTTTTTACTTCGGCCAAAGGGTGCGAAGCAAATCTTCGTAACATAAGCTCCAGAATACGCGCATTAACGGTTACGCCCACTTGAGACTCGGTTGCTAACGAAGTAATATAACGTGCGTCTTCTTTTGCGAAGCCTTCAAGTAAATTATGCTTTTTAGGATCAGCTGCTAATTTCTCATGTTTCTTAAATACATAATCTTTTAATTTTTCAAAAAGCTTAAAATATGCTTCATTCTGGAGTTGCACCATTTTTACAAAACGGCCTTCTAGCGGAGTGCCTTTTATTTCCTGCGGAATTACAAAATCCTTATCAAGAGTAATATAACGCTGTGATTTTTCAGTATATGAGCAAAGCCTGAATTTCTCGGCTTCCTCCATCGCAAAACGCGATACTCCTAAAATATCGAAATTAAATACCGCGTGCTCTGCCACAGAATGATGCCCCATTTTAAAAATAATGGTTTCATTGGATTTACGGCTGCGCTCTACTTCCTTTTTGGCTTCATTCCTGATTTCATTTATCGGCCGCGGGTCGCGGCTGATGCGGGCGTAAGCGGCAGATAGCACTTCTGGAGTTAAGTCTTCTCGTTTACCTGCAGTTTGCTCTAACTCTTTTAAAACTGCCGTATCTACATTAAAACCAGCTAAATATACTTTCATAAATCTTACTTATTAATGTTACGAAGGTTACAATAAATCCAAATGTTTTAGATGTAACCTTCGTAACTTTCGTAACCTATAATATAAATGGAGCCGGGGGGATTTGAACCCCCGACCTCTTGCATGCCATGCAAGCGTACTCCCAACTGTACTACGGCCCCTAAAATTAAGTCACGACAATGTGAAAAATCATATCATTCTAGAGGGAAATTGTCAATTGACGCATTCGGCTTCGCTCTTTGCCAACTTTGAAGAATTCGAATGGGTTGACAAAGAAATCCTGTAATGTTAAGATTTTACCCTACTTAATAGTTTGTTCTCTGCCATTATGTCGGAGTGGTGTAAACGACCTTGCGAAGCAAGTTTCTCCAAAAGTCGTTTCCACCATTACACTGTATGGGAAAAAGACAAAGGTTATATTTCTAACAATGTTCTCGATGAAAAGCTA
>Ga0265297_10002910_pt1 | contig 32771 bp, 28 predicted proteins | sample Munlanlwell13791_FD_192502 | JGI IMG/M metagenome (GOLD analysis project Ga0265297, IMG submission 192502) | Leachate microbial communities from a municipal landfill in Southern Ontario, Canada - Leachate well 137-91 | ecosystem: Engineered > Solid waste > Landfill > Unclassified | place...
TACCTTCTGCATCATAACCTGTTTTAAGTTTACCTTTACCATTTGCATAACGGTCATTGTCATTATACTGATAGTTAATCATAAACTTCACATTATTGTTTACATAATAGTTGATACCAAAAGTATAAGCCTGAGCTGAACCACCATAGATATTTCCACTATTTAGATTTATATACTCATATCTTGCCAATACTTCTATGTCACCCCAGCTTCTGCCTCTTTTGGGTTGTGTGAATTCACCATCATCAATATTATATTGATGTTGACCTCCAAACAATAGGAAACCTACATGAGCATACCATCCATTGAAATTATAAATAGTATTATCATTCAAATATGTATTGTTTCCAATATATTCACTTTGAAAACGCATTCCTTTGTAGTATCCTGCAAATTCAGCCCCGTAAAGCAAATCATGATTAACATCAGTTATCACATCAGTGTCAAGATATTTCTTTCTATTGATTGAAGTGGAATTTCTTGTACTATATCTTACTCCACCAAATTCACTGGTTGCCATATCTGCCTTTGGGGTTCTATATGAAGCGGAAGCGCCAAAATGAAGTCCATAAACATTACTTTTATAAAAAGGCATACCAACTACTTTTGCAGTATATGAATAACCGGAACTTCTACCATAGTCCTTGTTGTTATCTTCAATATTAACTCTTGCTTCAGAGCCTTCAACAGCTTGAAAATGGACACCTGCCGCAGCAAATAACCAATTTTTAGCATATTTTGCCTGTATACCAAGGTGACGTGAAGGAGCAAAACAATGTACAATCATAGGCCTCTCCATAAAAGCGAGATATCTTGAAGTAGTTGTCGATTCCATTGAAAAGCCTTCTTTAAAATTACCTGTAGTAAACATAAAATTGTTAAGCCCGGTATAAGCAAGATATGCATCCTTCAACTCAAATACTCCATTTGCAAAATCGGTATCAAGTTCTCCATACCAATTTTTAGTAATCTGAGCTTTCATTGCAAATCTTGCCCTGCGAATTGAAACTCCATCTCCGATAGGGTCAAAATCAGGGTTTTCACCAAAGAAAGTAGCACCATCAACTTGTACTCTTGTATCAAACCATACTCTGTAGTCCTGGTTTTTCGTTTCAAATACAAGTATGCCGTTCCTCTCTTCTACATTAAGCTTAGTTCTGTTAACCAACACACCATATTGATTATAGCGTGGCTCCTCTACCTGAGGATCATCTTGTTTTTCGCAACAAGTCTTTTCCTGAGCACTTAGACTCAAGCTAAAAAATATTGCAATCACAAATAATGTAAATTTTGTTTTCATAAAAAAATAAGTTTTAAAGTGTTTTTATAAATCGTATCAAATTATCTTCTCTCGATAAATTCAATTTTTTTCTTAGTCTGTATCTGCTTATTTCGCCGCTCTTCACGGAAATATTCATAAGAGTGGATATTTCTTTTGTAGAAAACCCCAGTCTCAACAGAGTAGCCAATCTTTTCTCCTGAACAGTAAGATTCGGAAACTTTTCTTTAAGATTAATGGAAAAATCTTTGTGAAGTTTCTCAACCTGAGTATAAAACCCGTCTATCTCCTGAGAAAAAGACATTCTCTGAAATAAAATCTGTTCAACTTCCTTTATTACTTCATCCTTTCTCTGCGAATCGTCCAAACCATCAACAGATTTTATCTTATCATAAATAGTTTCAAGAAATTCCTTTTGCTCACTTATATTTAAAGCAACGTCAATAACCTCTTTTCTCTTTTGCTCCAGTCTATTGTGCAAACTATGATTTTCTGCCAGGATAGTCTTTATTTCCAAAGCATTGAGTGCCCTCTGATTTTCATAAATAAACTGCTGATTAGACATGGATGCATGCTGATTCATCTCTTTGGATTTCTGTTGGAAGTTGAAGAAAAACAGCATTATTGCTCCAATTAATGCTATAGCAAGAAACAATACAAGGTTTAAATCAACCTCATCTCCACTCTTAACCCACCTCTGTCCATGCGCTAAAAGATTTTCCATACCCAACAAAGAACATATGCTATATGAAATAATTATGGCAAGAATCGGAGATAAAACAAGAGATATAACCATTCTGCGCAAAGTTGAGCGTTCAATCTTCTCCTTGTTCTGAACTATGCCGACACCAATCAATGATAAGAACATAACACTAGGCACAGACAATGGTGTAGCAGTCAAACCTATTAATGAAACAATTCTATTAAAAGAAAAAAACAACAAAACAATTGAAGTAGAAAAAACTATAGAAATAGATGCCGGAAAATTTATGTCAAATTCCCTATCTACCATTTTATATATTATAGCCACACTCTTTCTTTGAAATAGAAGAAACAAAAATACCACAACAAAAGCAAGAATAGCTACTCCATAACTGTTAGGAATAACATTACTTATAAATAATAATACTGAACCATTATTCAAGGCCAGAGCAATAGAAATAAAAATACTACCTGCCAACACCAAATGCTTCAATTGTGCATTTAGTTTATATAAATTAACACTAAGGCTTCCGATAGTACTCATATATATTTTATATAATACTGCTCCCAGAATGAGCCCTATAACCGGAGCAATAAGCCACGAAGAAGTGACTCTTAAAATGCTATCCCAATTTACCGAACCGGTAATAAAAAGCTGACATCCCGTCAAGGCTCCCATAAAAGAATAACAAATAGGAGGAAATTTACTTATCTTATAAGTGATTACTTCTACTCCAAATGCTACAGCAACAGCTACAAATACAACTACTTCGGATATTCCGAGGTACTGTTCAAATTTAATTGATGGAATATAATTTAATGAAACAAGAAGCAATGTAGCAATAGTCACAATTAGCATTCCCAATTTGAAACTTTTCTTTTTTAGTGCGCTGCCGGCAATAATAGGTGCAAATGCGACAGGATAGTCCACCCGCAATATCCAATAACCTATTAATAATAATGCTATTATTGCACCCGGCATAATCATGTTTATATTCCTCTTTTAATTGACATTACAGACAACTGGTCTGCAACTTTTTCGGCCGCATCCGATAAATTCTCAATATGAAGAGCAAAGTATCTGAGATGGAATTTTTCACTGAGTTTAAGGTTCGACATCTCATGAAAAACTCTTCTTTTCAATGCTTGTGCTTGTTTGTCCGCCTCCTTTTCATAAAAGTAGACTCTATGTATTTTTTCTGTAATTGTGTCTTGTGATTTGAAATATGCCTTAGCTGCAGGAATTGCACATTCTACTGCAAGTGTAGAAAGTTCGGTTAATTTCATAAAAGAACTATTAAGTTCTGAAGGAATAAAAGGTAGCTCTATTTCAAACTGAAAAAGACTATTGTTAAGTATATCTATAATATGATTCATACTTTCCAATAGTCTCATTATATCTCCACGGAATCTTACAAGAACCGATTGCGTATACAAATTGCTCTCTATTTCCCGTCGAAGTATGCTTGCCTCACTATCAAGTCTGGATATTGTTTCCAGATTTTTATTAAAATCTTCCGTATTGGAGTAGAGATAATCTTTAACACCAGCCTTGAATACCAGCAAGGACTGATCGATCGTATCGAAAAACTTATCTATATTATCTACAGCCTGATTTGTTTTTTTAAATGAAAACATTATTGTTTTTTTTTGATAATGCAATTTATATAAAATATCCACTCTACATACCTTTGTAGAGAAAATAAGAAAGAAGTAAAAGTATCATATTTCTTTTATTATTGCACATATATACCTATATAACAGCTATTTAATAACAATAATCAGAGAAGGTGTCTTTCAACCTTTGTAGAGGCTTTGTAGAGTTTTTTAAAATAAAAGAGGTCCCCGATTTTATCGGGAACCTCTACAATATTAAGTAAAAATATTACTTCAAGTTAGGATTCATAACAATCTTCACACGATTACCTTGAGTTAAAAGATCAGTGGCAAATTTTTGAATTTTTTCTGCAGTTATAGAATTAATCACAGCTTCTTTTTGAGCATCCAAATCAACACCTACTTTGCAATAAGTACTGATACAATTTGACCAATAACTATTGCTGATCCTTGATTCAGGAACTTGCTTAAGTAAATTCTCTTTAATTTTATTCAATTGTTCAGGAGTAGGTCCATTTTTTGCTAAATTTTCTATTCCATCAATAGCCATTTGAATTATTCTTTCTGATTTTTCAGGATCCGTATCAAACTGAAGCAACAATTCTCCTTTTTGTTTAGGTAAATAAGACACATTTGCACTTGTACCAACACCATATGAAGCACCTTCTTGCTCTCTTATGGTTTCAGTATAGATAAGGTTCAATACATTCTTAACTGCACTCATCAAAATTGTATTTTCCAGATTATATTTAACATCACCACTATAATCAATTAATACTGAGGTTTTTGGGGTGGACATATCAAATCCGAAAATTTCCTCTACCTTACCAGGGACAACTTCCATATTATAATCAACATAGGTATTTGCTTTACGGGCAACAGGAAGAGAACCCAAATATTTTTCTATCATAGGTTTGATAACTTCTTTATCCACATTACCTGTAATAATAACCACAGCACCTTGCATATTGCTAAACAGTGATTTATATGATTTTTCAATAGAAGCAACAGATACTTGTTTTAACATTTCCGGAGAGATAAACAAACGACGAGGATTATTATAAGCCTTATCATAATAAACCTGACTCAATTTAAAGTTTGGTTGTTTAACAAGATTAGGTACAACTGCATTCAATTGAGCCATAATAGGTTCAAATTCACTCTCTTCAAAACGAGGATCGGTAACTGACAAATACATCAACTGCATCATGGTTTCAAAGTCCTTAGGAGAGCATGAAGCATTCAACCCATTCTGTATCTCTCCAATGAAAGGAGTAACAGAAACAATTTTACCGGTCAACATTTTTGACAATTTGCTTTGAGGGAATTTAGAGACACCTGATGCTGATGCAAATGAAACGAACACATTACCTTCTACAGAAGGAAGCTCTTCCAAAGGAAGAAGTGATCTACCTCCATCAACAGATAAACGTACTAGTACTTCTTCTTTTCTATAATCAGTAGGTTTTACTATAACTTTAATTCCGTTTTTTAGTGTCCATTCTGTGGATCCGAATTTACCTTCAGTTTCTTTCTTTACTTTTGATCCTTTTAGTAAAGATGCATCCAAAAGAGGTTCATTTGCCTCTTCAGCAACATTTACCTTAATTTCTGCAGTCTGAATAGCAGTAAGTGCTTCAAGGAATTGGGCTTCAGTAGGATGTGTTAATCCTTCCTTTTCTGGAGCCTGATATGTTATTACTATATCTTTTTTCATAGGGAATGAAGCAGCAAGCATCTGGTTGATCTGATCTACGGTTAACATGGCCAAATAACCTTGTGTTTGTTCTAGTCTATATTTAGGATCAAGTACCGTATTACCTGTGAAAAATTCATTTCTTATTCCACCTATAAGTTCTGAATTCTGACGACTTTCAGCATTTGAAACAGATTCTTCAAGATTTCTCAAAAGATTTGTTTTTGCCCTGTCATATTCAGCAGCAGAGAAACCGAATCTCTTCACTTTTTCAATCTCAGTCAACATAGCATTGAATGCCCTCATTGCCTCTCCGTCCTTACTTGTTGCATTCATATTAAATGCATCAATAGTATTTGTCATTTGTGCAAAATAGGCCTGAGCACCCATAAAAGGAGCATCGGGTTGAAGAGCTATATCATTAAGTCTCTCATAAAACATCGAAGAAACAAGATCGTTGATCAAATCTACCATCAGACCCACTCCATATGCTTTATACTCACGTGGAAGAGGTTCAGACTTCATACATATAGATATTTGTGTGCTGCTTGCTTCAGGATCAGTAATTATACCGACTATCGGCTCTTCGTTACTTGGAATCTTATTCATCACCTTTGGCTGTGGATTTTCACGTAAAGGAATATCCTTAAATAACTCTTTCAATTGTGATTCAACAGCATCTACATCAATATCACCCACTACCACTACCGCCTGTAAATCAGGGCGATACCAAGTAGCATAAAAATCCTGAAGTTCCTTTGCAGGGAATGTTTCAAGATTATCTTTAGTCCCAATAATATTACAAGTAGCATATTTTGATCCTTTGAAAGTATAGGCCATCTCTTTTTCAAACATTCTCCAGTCTGCAGTTCTGCGAGTACGCCATTCTTCTATAATAACTCCTCTTTCCTTGTCTATTTCTTCGGGATCATTTGAAACAAAACCAGAGTAATCATGCATAATCAATAATGCCGTGTCAATAATACCCTGACGAACGGTAGGAATGTTATTAAGCATATACATAGTCTGCTCAACACCTGTTGATGCATTTATATTTCTGCCGAAACTAGCTCCAATACTTTCAAAATAATTGATCATCATTTTACCTGGAAGATTTTTTGTCCCGTTAAGAGCCATATGTTCAAGAAAGTGAGCAAGACCTGCCTGAGCCGGGGTCTCTTCAATAGCACCCACATTTGTCAACAGATAGTACTCTGCCCTTTGTGCGGGTTTTTCATTATGCCTGATATAGTATGTCAGGCCATTTTCCAATTTTCCATATCGAATGGATGAGTCCCTCTGTAAAGGGGCATTTGGATTAACTTGCGCGAATGCAAAAAAAGTTACAAATAATGTAACAAAAAATAAACTTAGTTTTCTCATTTATTTAAGATTAAAATTACTAATAATATATCTTTAAAAATATGTATAAAGCCTTTTTCGTATGCAAAAATCATTCCTTTATACACTTTTCGGGAAAGTTAGCTATATTTACAATAAACTACTGACAACAGACTATGATTACTGACAACAGACTTAAAGTATTTTGTACCGTGGCAGACCAACTGAGTTTCAGTAAAGCCGCAAAAATATTAGGAATCAGCCAACCTGCTGTCACAAAGCATATTCTGATTCTTGAAAAAGAAATAGGTTATGCCCTTTTCTTGAGAATAAGTAATTCTGTAGTTCTGACTGAGAAAGGTGAAGATTTTTTGAAGATATCTAAAAAAATATTATCTCTTTATCAATCATTTGACACATTAAAATCTTAATTTACCAAATGTAAGTTTTGCTCCTGAAAGAAAAAATTTAAGAACAATACTACCTCCATATAGACCAACATCATTTCTCTCATCAGAAAAAGAAGAGACATCAACATCTTTTTTCATCTTGTTAAAGTCTCTATGGGCATTTAATACAGCTTTAAAATAACTATATCTTCCTGATAAAATATAAACCATGGCTGATATTCCATCAAGACATTTTCTTACAAAAATTTTCCTATCTCTAACGTTTGTAGGAAGATTCTTATACAGCATAAGAAGATTATTCCTGTAATTCAGGTACAATTTTCGCGGAGAATTATTAGGAAGAGTACCCCCTCCTACATGATAAACAACGGAAGCAGGATATGCCCAAACTTGATACCCAAGCAGTTTTGACCTCCAGCACAAATCAATCTCCTCCATATGGGCAAAAAAGCTCTCATCAAGTCCACCAAGATGGTGGTAAATGGAAGATCGAATCATCATACATGCACCAGAAGCCCAAAACACCTCCACAGGAGTATCGTACTGACCATTGTCCTTTTCAATATTTGACAATATTCTTCCGCGACAAAAAGGATACCCGTAATAATCAAGATAGCCCCCACAAGCCCCTGCATATTCAAAATAATCTTTATTATTTACACTGAGTATTTTTGGCTGACAGATACCTATATCAGGATTTTCCTCCATAAAAGAGACCATAGAGTCAAGCCATCCGGAAGTGACTTCTATATCAGAATTGAGAAGAACGTAATAATCGGCATCTATCTCTTTTAAAGCTCTATTATATCCACCAGTGAAGCCATAATTCATGTCAAACTCAATTATACGTATATCCGGATAATTCTGCTTAATCCATTCTACAGAACCGTCTATAGAACCATTATCAGCTATCACAATAAATGAATCAGCACTGCAAGTATATAAGACTAAAGTTGGTAAGTATTTCTCCATAAAGTGCTTACCATTCCAGTTCAAAATTACGACTGCTGCATCTTTCATATTACAAATATATATAAATAAATTTCTCTGTAAAATTAACAATATAAAAAAATAGGATGTCAAGATATTGGCATCCTATTTTTTAACTGTAAATCAAAAATACAGTCTATAATAAAAATCTATTTAGTTACACGTTCAAGCCATTTAACCATAGATAACATAACTAACATTGATATTGAAGTAGCAGCAACAAATACCATCCAAGTTGCCCAAATTGGAATATGCTCATAAAGTATTGCCCCAATAAACAACAACTGGTTTCCTACAGCTGTAGCAGCTAACCAACAACCTTGCATAATACCTTGCAAGTGTGGAGGTGCTACTTTTGAAACAAAAGACAAACCAAGTGGGCTGATGAACAGCTCAGCTGTAGTTAATATAAGATATGTACCTACCAACAAAAACGGAGAAACGCGGGCAGCATTATCCAAACCACCCATTGCCGTAACTTCCGCACTTGAAGGAAGACCAACAGAAAATATAGTCATTACAATATATGCACAAGCGGCAATACCCATACCAATACCAATCTTCTTAGGAGTTGATGGCTCTTTTCCTTTTGCATTAAGCCAACCAAAAAATGCAATTATTATAGGTGTAAGAAATACCACAAAAAATGGGTTTACACATTGAAATATCTCTGCTCCGACAATTTGAGTGAAGCCTAAATCTATGTTTATCATACTCAAATTTGTGTAATCTCTCGCAAAGAAGGTAAGAGTCAAGCCGTTCTGATGGAATGAGAACCAGAAGAAAATAACAACAGCAAATACTGCGAACAAAGCATAAAGACGCTGTTTTATCTCTTTTGCATCCATTTGAGCAACAGCGCTGCCGTCTTGATTTTTAACAGCAACTTTATCCTTGGGATCAGGGAGCTTTTTCTTATTTACTACAAAAACAACCAATGAAATCAACATAGCCACAATCGCTGCAGCAAATGCATAGTGAAAACCTGTGTTAAATACATTAAGGTAATTACCAGTGAATTGTGTAAGACTTTCAGGAGCACCTCCTAAACTCACCTGATTAGCAAGAGTTGTCAAACGATCAGTAGCTTCTGGAGTAAGAGTACCCGCAATAAATTTATGGCAAAGCTCAGGAAGATCTGAATTGTAAGCGAAATTATTGCGTGTCAACCACCAGTTTCTCACACCTATAGCAATAAACGGAGCAAAAAATCCGCCAATATTTATAAACATATAAAAAAGCTGGAATCCTACATCCCTTTTACTTGCATATTTTTCATTATCGTACAATTGACCAACGACAGCCTGTAAATTACCTTTAAACAACCCATTACCAAAAGCAATAACAAATAAGCCACCACATGTCAAAGCAAGATACAACCCAAGATTAGGAACAGGAGTAGGAGTAGGAATTGCAATAAGAAAATATCCAATAGCCATCAAAACAAGTCCTATCAGAATTGTACCTTTATAGTTTCTGGTTTTATCAGCTATCAAACCACCAACAAGCGCAAGTACATAAATCAGTGCATAAAAAATAGAGTAGATAAGCCCTGTCTGACCTTTTGGCAGTCCGAACTTTGAAGACAAAAACAAAGAAAGTATGGCCATCATAATATAGAAGCCGAAACGTTCCCCCATATTTGCCAATGCAGCGGCGATCAAACCTTTTGGTTGTCCTTTAAACATAGTTTTTAGTTTTATTTTTAGTTTATAATTATAGAAATATTTTCATAAAAGAAACAAAGTTATAAAATTTTGTAATTTTTTGAAGTATTTTACAAAGTTTCATAACTTTGTTTAAGTTAATATTGTTCCTATGCGAAATATTCTAAGTTGGTTAATTCTAACACCTATTTATCTGTTCTCTCTTTTTCCGCTGAGAGTACATTATTTCTTTTCAGACATAATATCTTGGCTGTTGAGAGAAATATTAAAATACCGGGCCAGTACTATCCATATTAACCTTGCCCGTTCATTCCCCAAGTTAAAATATGAGGAAATCAACTCCATTGCAAAAGAATATTATAAATATATGTCCGATATAATTTGTGAAACTATTTGGGGACTAACACGCACAATTAAGCACATTGAAAAAAAAGGATTATTCAAAGTGGAAAATCCGGAAATTCTCAATAAAGCCGTCAATCTGCACAAAGGCGTGATAATAATGTTGGGACATACCGGAAACTGGGAAATGATTTATGGGATTACTAGTTATTCGAAAGGTGAAGCAAATTTCAAACAGGAACAATGCATTTTTGCATACCATAAGATGAGCAGCAAAATAGCGGAATCTATTTTCAAAAGACTAAGATTGACGCATGTAACCAAAGCAGAGAGTGTAATGCCTTCAAATAAAATCATTAGATTTGTAATTAAACATAAATGGGAAGATAGACTATACATATTTAATTCAGACCAATCTCCCGAGTCTAGCGCGAAATTTGCAGGTAATTTTCTTAACCAACCAACATTTTGGGTGACAGGTGGTGAAGCAATAGCAAAAAAAATGGAAATGCCAGTTGTATATCTTTATATTGATAGAAAGTCAAGAGGCAAATATATAATCAGATACACTTCAATTTGTGAAGACGGATCAAAAGAAAAGGATGATTTTATTTTAAAAGAATACGCCAGATTACTGGAAAAAGATATAAGCACAAATAAAGTCAACTGGTTATGGAGTCATAAACGTTGGAAACATAAATTTGAATAAAAATTTAATAAATATGAAAGTTTTTCTAAAAACAGTATTATGTGCACTTATGGTGAGTATTCCTCTAACAGCAGATGCACAAATTGAAGGAGAAAATGTTCCGTCGGGCGTAGTAATATACTCTCTCCCGTCTACTTCTATAAACCTTATGGTTGAAGCGGTAAATGAAACATTCATAGCCGGTCCATATGCAAAATACGCTCAAAAATATTTAGGTAACGAAGCCAGATTAGAAAATGAAGTTTCTTACAAATTAATTTCTATAAAACTTATTCCATACATTGAAGCTGATCCAACTTCTAAAATTGCTATTAATCTGAACGAAAAAGGGACAGCTGCTGCAAACTTTCTTCAATTCTGTTCTCAGGGTCTTATTGTAACATCAGACAGCTATACAGGAAAGCCTGAATCATGGAGGTTTCCATCAATTGCCACAAATGACCAATTTGCAGGTAAAGGAGTAGGAGGAAATCTGACGAGTACCACTTCCACATTGTATAAAACCGTAAGAACAGATGCTGAATTCCAGAGAGTTGCCGTTCAACAAAATCAAGTAATAGAGAAATCCCTTGACAAGAAAGCTGAGGAGATTGCAAGAAGCATTTTCGCACTTCGTACTAAAAGGGTTGAAATCATCACCGGAGACACTGATGCTACATTTAGTGGAGAAGCACTCGGATCTGCCATAAATGAAATAAATCGTCTTGAAGAGGAATATTTGAGTTTATTTTTCGGGATTACTGAAACCTCAACACAAAAAATGAATTTTGACGTTGTCCCTGTGGCCGGCAACCCAAAACAAATGTATGTTGCATTCAGAATTTCTGATACTCAGGGACTTCTACCGGCAAATAATATGTCAGGAAGGCCTATTGTTTTGGAACTTACAATTGATGACGAATCTATCTCCAGCAGTACTACTATTACACAAAATAATGATGGAAAGAAAAAAAGAGATGTTAAAGATCCTCAATTGGTATATTACAGAGTTCCTGCTATTACAACAACAAAAATAATGGATGGTCAAACAATATTACTCCAGACAAGAATTCCTGTTTATCAACTTGGTAGGACTCTTTCATTTCCTCTTGATGCACTTATTTCTGCCAATAAATAAATGAATTTTATATTAAACAATTTATAAAAACAATATCTTAATGACACTTTCAAAATTAAATCCTCAAAGAGTATGGAAAAATTTTTACTCTTTGACACAAATCCCAAGACCTTCTAAAAAAGAGGGTAAAGCTGTACTTTTTCTTGAAAAATTTGGTAAAAACCTCGGTCTTGAAACAATTAAAGATGAACTTGGAAATATTATCATTCGTAAACCAGCTACAAAAGGGATGGAAAACAGAAAAGGTATTATCCTTCAGGCCCATGTAGATATGGTTCCACAAAAGAACAACGATAAAGTTCATAATTGGGAAAAAGATCCTATTGAACCTCGTATCGTAAAAGTCAACGGTGAAGATTGGGTTTATGCCACAGGTACAACATTAGGTGCTGATGATGGCTTAGGCTGCGCAGTAGCCATGGCTATTCTTGAGGCAAAAGATCTTGTTCATGGTCCTATCGAAGCCTTATTCACAATAGACGAAGAAACAGGAATGACAGGTGCAAGAGGTCTTAAATCAGGCATTGTTAAAGGGGACATTCTAATTAACCTTGATTCTGAAGACGAAGGAGAACTTTACGTAGGTTGTGCAGGTGGTCTTGATGTTACTGCAGTATTTAAATACAAGGAAGAAGTTCTACCAAAAGGATATAAAGTATTCGAAGTAAATGTTAAAGGCATGCGTGGAGGCCATTCGGGTATGGAAATAAACGAAGGCCGTGGAAATGCCAATAAAACTATGGCGCGTGTTCTTCTCCCAATCCTTAGAGATCTCAAAGGTAAACTTATTGAAATAGAAGGTGGTAATCTTCGCAATGCTATTCCTCGTGAAGCAGTAGCTAAAATTGCAATTCCAGTAGAAAACGTTGATACCGTCAAAAAGTTGGTTAATCGCGTTTTAGCGGAAGTTAAAAATGAGATTTCCTCTATCGATCCGAATGTCAATATCTTCATTGAGCCTTCTACCGCTAAAAAAGTAATGGCTGGAAATGTTGCTCTCAAGATGATAAAATCAGTTTATGCTTGTCCGAATGCAGTTGACAGAATGAGTCTTGCAATGGAAAATCTGGTTGAAACCTCAAGCAACCTTGCAATCATAAAATCTGAAGATGGAAAAATAAGCATTAAATGCCTTATGCGTGGTTCTATTGATTCTGCTAAAAATGATTTAAGCGAAGCTATCCGCGCCGCATTTGAACTTGCGGGTGCAAAAGTAACCATGAAAGGTGGATACTCAGGGTGGCAGCCAAACATGAAGTCTCCTATTTTAAATACCATGAAAGAAATGTACAAAAAACTTTATGGTAAAGAGCCCGCAGTAAAAGCTATTCACGCAGGTTTGGAATGTGGTATTTTTAGTGAAGAATATCCAAATTGGGATATGATTTCATGCGGTCCAACCATCCGTTCACCACACTCTCCGGACGAAAGAGTTTTAATTTCAAGTGTAGATAAATTGTGGAATTTCATAGTTTCAGTAATAGCTGATGCACCAAAGAAATAAAAATATTTGCTCTTAAAGAGAAAATGACTATATTTGCAGCCCTTTTGGAAACTCCGAAAGGGCTTAACTATTACTAATTAAACAATTAAAAATGTTAAAACAGTACGAAACCGTTTTCATTGCAACTCCCGTTTTATCTGAAGCCCAGATGAAGGAAGCGGTAGCAAAGTACACTGACCTCATCAAGGAAGATGGTGGTGAAATAGTGTATGAAGAAGATTGGGGTCTCAGAAAATTGGCTTACCCAATCCAAAAAAAGACAACAGGGTTCTATCATTTGATTGAATTCAAATCAGAACCTACTTTCATTGAAAAAATAGAAACTCAATACAGACGTGATGAGCGCATCATCCGTTTCTTGACTTTCGCTATGGACAAACACGCAGTTACTTATGCTGAGCGTCGCCGTTCAAAGAAAACTGAAGCAAAAACAACTAACGAATAAGGAGGAAAAATTATGGCACAAAACAATGACGTTCGTTATCTGAACCCACCTACTGCAGAGGTAAAAAAGAAAAAATATTGCCGTTTTAAAAAATCCGGCATTAAGTATATTGACTATAAAGATGCTGAATTCCTGAAGAAATTTCTGAACGAACAAGGCAAAATCCTTCCACGACGCCTAACCGGTACTTCTTTGAAATTTCAAAAGAAGGTCGCTCAAGCAGTTAAGAGAGCAAGACATCTTGCTTTACTTCCTTATGTAACCGATTTATTGAAATAGGAGAGTATTATGGAAATCATATTAAAACAAGACGTTCAAAATCTTGGACACAAAGACGATGTTATAACTGTTAAAAACGGTTATGCCGCAAACTATCTTATTCCTCAGGGATATGCTATCATGGCTACTTCTTCTGCAAAGAAAATTCATGCTGAAAATTTGAGACAACGCGCTCACAAAGAAGCTAAGATTCGCGAAGAGGCAACTGCTCTTGCAGCCAAATTAGAAGGGTTGACAGTAAAGGTTATTACAAAAGTAAGCACAACAGGTAAAATATTTGGTTCTATCAACAATATTCAGATTGCTGATGTACTTGCATCAATGGGACACGAAATTGATCGCAAAAACATCACTATAATTGGCGAAGACAATGTTAAAGAAGTTGGCATTTACGAAGCAGTAGTCAAATGCTACCGTGACATTAAAGCTAATATTAAAATTGAAGTTGTAGGAGAAGAGTAATAATAGGAAAGAGACAATTTTTCAATAGATAATAAATAAAAAGGCTGAATAATTTTCAGCCTTTTTATTTATACTTTATAATATTCTTTTGTCTGAATTATTTAAATTCTATCTGCTCAACCAAACTTAAATAATTAAAATCCATATTCTCAATCAGACTTAAGTTATTAAAATCCCTTATATCTTATTCAACTAAACAAGATTACTATTTTATTTCTATTTCATCAATAAATATATATCCTTCCCCACCAGCACCGAGATGCCAATTCGGGATTGTTCCAATTTTTTTTGCAAAAACTTTTATGTAACGGATGCCGTTGGCAGTATCTTGTACAGGCAGTCCGACAGAAAGGTCATGAATCTGAGGCTTATAATCTTTAGGATCTACATTATGTTTGACAACACCGGCAGATTTAAACTTTATTCCATCCTCTGATATAAAAAATTCTACATATTGAGGCATCCATATCCATGATTTAACATCCTGTAGAAAACCAGCAGAGATACTTGTAATCTTTTTAACTTCATTCAAATCTATTATAGCTTCCAAATCGGTACCCTGATATCCTTGCCAGCCTCCAAGTCTGAAATTTTTTTCTCCTCTAACTCCATCAATAAGCCCCTTGTCCCCACCTGCAGCATATTGAAGACTGTATTTAGATATAATTTGTATTGAATATGTATTGCTTACCTTATTCAACGAAGTTGCAGTTATAAAACTTTTTTCTGAATTATGATCTTTACAATAAGCTTTTATTTCAGAGCTCTCTTTTATAGTAAATGGTCCCGAATATATTACAAAATCATCATTTTCTCTTTGTCCAATTTCACTAATGCAGTACCAAATCTCATATTCCGGATTCAAAGAAGATATTATTACTTTAACTGAATCGGTAAATATGCTGTTTTTTATCTCAAACCAAGGGTTTGTCACAACATTGAATTCCCCATTATTTTTTCCGGCCATATCCAATTCTTCTATAATGCTTGAATGTGGTCTATTTATATATGCTTTACCAAACTCATAATTGGGATTTTCACCCATATTAAGTTCAATGGTACTCCCTTCCATTATATCTGAGTGCAAAACATACGATTTTGGGTAATTAGCTCCGTTCATATAGACACTTTGAACATATATGTTTTTTACATTATTTTCTTTTGCATTAATAGTAAACTGCTTTCCATCCTCAAGATTTATTACAGCCTTTTGAAACATCGGTGAGCCCAAAACATATGTCTGAGTTGCAGGTGTCACAGGATAGAAACCCAAAGCGCTGAACACGTACCATGCCGACATCTGTCCGCAATCCTCATTACCACAGAGGCCATCAGGAGCTGAAGTGAAGAGAGTAGTCATTATCCTCCTTACCAACTTTTGTGTTTTCCAAGGCTTTCCAACATAAGGATACAGATAAGCAATATGATGGCTTGGTTCATTTCCCTGAGCATACTGTCCAATCATACCAGTAATATCTACAGAATTCCAACCAGTAATCCGGCTCGAATCCGAAAAGAGTTCATCCAACCTTTTTGAATAGTTCTCCTCACCCGGGATTGCTTCAACCGAATTATTATCAATTTTTAAAATATCTTCCTTTTTCTCAACCACAATATCGTCTTTCTCCTCTACACAGATGGCTTCTTTCTTCGCAACCCCAATTGCGACTTTCTCTGCCACACAGATGTCTCCTTTCTCTGCTACACGGATAGCGTCTTTCTCCGCTATGCAAATGTCTCCTTTTTTCTCAATTAGGAGATTATTATTGCCTGATTCTGAACTATTTTTTCCCCTTTTAAAAATACCTTCGGAAAAAAGATTTATATGTCCTGAAACATCCTGAGGAACATAGAAGCTGTACTGCCACGAATTTGCTTCTGTAAAATGAACATTTACCTCAGTAGGATTGAACGGATCAAGCCAAATACCTTTTATTTTTGGTCGCATGAACCCTGTAGACGGATCAAAAATATTTTTATAATATTGAGCTCTTCTTATATATTCTTTGTAAATATTATCGCGTCCAAGCTTTTTTGCTACCTGTGCAATACACCAGTCATCATAAGCATATTCTAGTGTTTTTGAGATTGATTCATGTTCCTTTTCAGCCAGAACAAGTCCATTATCCCTAAAAACATCTATTCCAAACTCTTCCCTGTTAGAACTTGCAACCATAGCTTCCAAAGCATAATTGAGATCAAAATTATCAATCCCCTTTGCAAGTGCATCTGCAATTACTGGTATTGAGTGATATCCTATCATGCAATTAGTCTCATTTCCTGAGAGTTCCCATATGGGCAATTTGCCAGCCTGAGAATATATAGCAAAAAATGATTTTATAAAATCCATCGTACGCTTTCCCTCAATAATAGTAAAAAGTGGATGAAGTGCCCTGTAAGTGTCCCAAAGAGAAAAAACAGTATACTGATCATAACCTTCTGCCTTATGGACCTCACGGTCTATCCCCCTGTACTCTCCATTTATATCTGAGTATAGATTTGGCGAAATGGCAGTATGATAAAGTGCTGTATAAAAGACCTTCTTATTTTCTATATTATCGGTGGTTACCTCAATTTTAGATAGATAATCGTTCCAAGCCTTTTCAGTATTTTTCCTCAATCCATCAAAATTCCAATCACTTATTTCTGCTTCGAGATTCATTTTGGCATTTTTAACAGAGACAGAAGAGATACCAATCTTTGCATATATGACATTTTCCACATCAGCGGTTTTATTAAATGAATTACAGATTATCTTACCATTTGATTTACTTGACAAGTTTCCAATTGTATTGCCAACCGATTTACTTGTTGAGATACCTGATGTTTTGTCAACTAAGTTACTTGTTAAACTGCCAGTTGTGTTGTCAATAGATTTACTTGTCGAGATCCCAGTTGTGTTATTAATTGATTTTTTTTCAGAGTGATTTCTGAATGTCAATATTGCTGTAGAACTATTGTATTCAGAGGATTTGTCTTTTGACCCAACATTTTTATTGTTTATTTCTGCTCTGTGAATTTCCTTTGAAAACTCTATATAAAAATAAACTATCTGATCCGATGCCCATGCTTTTGAGCGCCTAAAACCTTGTACTGCATTTTTTCCTACCAGTTCTATATATGAATCAACAACCAAATCCCTATGTTTCAAATCTATAATAAGTTGAGGATTCACTCCCTCTTTGAATGTATATTTATGCATTCCTATCCTCTTTCCGGCTGTTAACTGGGCGAGTACATTCCATTTATCAAGATACACCTCATAATAACCTGGAGAAGCCTTTTCCTTTTCATGTCTGAAATGTGATCTGTAAAATTCATTATTTATATCCTCATATTTATAATCCACAACAGGCATTATCAGAATATCGCCATAATCAGAGCAACCTGTGCCGCTTAAATGAGTATGGCTAAAACCGTAAACAAGTGAATCGGAATAATGATACCCGGAACAGCCATCCCAGCCATCAATCCTTGTGTCGGGGCTCAATTGCACCATACCGAAAGGATACGTAGCACCAGGAAAAGTATGACCATGAAGATCCGTTCCAACAAATGAATTAACATAATTTATTTTATCTAATTCTGCCTTTATATCTTTTTCGCCACTAGCCGGTATTCTGTTACTACCTTCATATAATAACATATTACTACATTCATACGGTAACATATTAACACCTCCATCTGGTATCATGTTAATACTTTCGTATGGCAACATATTAACACCTCCATCTGGTATCATGTTAATTCCTTCGCCTGATAACATATTACTACATTCTGTTAGTACTAGATTATTAGCACTTGCTGGCAACGCTACAACTGAAAAAAAAAGTATAACGTATATAAAATTCCTTTTCATATGTAATATATCTGGTTTTTATAAATAACTAATCAGTTTCCATTTCAGAATCAAGTTTAACTTTTTAATACTTGAATTATCTTATATCAAATTTAGTAAAAAATTTGCACGACGTTACTTATTGGTATTATATTGATTATTAAATATATGTAAAACACTATTTATATTTATTTTAGAAAAATGCCAATAACACATCAGCTCAATATGCTATAAAACAGGCTAATACCAATTAGTAACACCTAATTATTTGAAAAATAAATTTTGAATTATATTTTTGTATTGAAAGAAAAGTAAAAACTATGGGGCAAAGTGTAGGTAGATCGAAGCGTGTGAAACGTCCTAAAAAGGGTTATTTCCACATAATTCTTAAGAGTAATTATCAATCAATAATTTTTGAAGATTCTCATGATTCAGAAATGTTTATTGAACTCTTTAATCTCTATTCAAAAAAATACTCAACTACACTTTTGGGCTGGGCCTTGATGCAAACCCATGCTCACATTATTCTTAAATCAAAGGAATTGTCTAAATTTATGGCAGTATGGTTACGTGAATTTTCCAGATACTACAACAGAAGACATAAAAGTGCAGGAAATATTTTTATTAAACCATTTTCGAGCTATTTAATAGAGAATTATAAGAATTTAATTGAAACGGTATTTTATCTATACTATAATCCATTGGCAGAAGGTATATGTAATCATCCCAAAAACTATGAATTTTGCTCATTTAATTCTCATTTTAAAAAAGACAAAAAAATAGATACAACCATTATTGACAATCATTTTGAAAATTATAAAGATTTTGAAAACTCATTTTTTGATTATGTAAAATTGAAGTCAAAGAACATAAAAATGGTTGATAAAAGGGGCCGTATGACAAACGCTCCACTAAATATGGGAACTGGATTTAGATCATATACAAACAAAAAGTCTAATACGGATATTCAAGTTCTTGAATTTAGAGATAAGTTACTAAATGGTAGATTATTATCAGAATTAAATACTTCCCAAATTGATGAGATAATTACAATAATCCTTACCGATTCCTTTGCAAATAAACGTCAGATAGCATCTGTAATGATGGTACATTATGACCACGTAAGAGGTGTGGAGAAAAAACTTCTAAAAAAAATATATTAGAGTTAATGGCAGAGCCAAACACAACGTTGTTAATTGGTATTTCTTTGTTTATCAGCAATATACAAAGATAAAATATATAAAACACACAAAGCGTTGAAATATAAACAACTGCATCACAGATTAATACCAACAAACAACGCCGTGTTGAAAATATACTATAGCATCTCAAGTACTTTCAGCTTCTTAAAGCCGTATTTCTCTTGCAGTGTTAAAATATGCTATAGTACTTCAAGTACCTTTTCAAGTTTATTTCCTCTTGAACCTTTTATTAATATTGACCTACAGTTAAGAGGATTTATTTTAAGGTATTCACGTAATTCTTCAGATGTATCAAAGAAACGTTCTGAAAAAACAAAATCCATTCCCTTTCTATTCTTAGTTTGAAGATCATCAGCAGCCTTCATGAACTCTCTACCGACAAAGAAAAGCACTCCAGAAACAAAAGGATCGGTATCGGAACAAATAGAAAAAATAAGTTCAAGGATTAATTTATGTTCCTCAAGAGAATCACTGCCCAATTCAAGCATATCACCTAAAATAAGAGTCTTTGAAGGGAATTCAGTTTCGGCAAAATTTTTGAGTGAAGCCCTCATGCTAGTAGGATTTGCATTATATGCATCAACAATCAATAAATTTCGCTCCGTATGCACCAACTGAGACCGATTGTTTGAAGGTATATATGCTTTAATTGCTGAGACAGCGGCGTTTCCTTCCACATTAAAATACTTACCTACACATAATGCAGCCAAGATATTATCAGCATTATACGAACCAATAAGATTAGTACTTATCTCACCATAACCAGGCATATCTATTCTAAGATAAGGTGATGAAACAGTTACTGGCAAAACTAATGCCCCCTGAAAATCAAGGCCGTACTTCACCGATTTTACCTCTGGTCTACTGGAAATCATTTCACACAGATAAGGATTATCTGCATTATAGAAAATTGTACCAGATTTACCTGCAATAAAATCATATAACTCACCTTTTGTCTTTTTCACCATATCAAAAGAGCCAAATCCCAATAAATGTGCTTTGCCTACATTAGTCACAAGGCCAAATGTTGGAAGAGCTATCCCGGTTAAAAAAGAAATCTCACCTTGTGCACTTGCCCCCATCTCTATAACAACTATTTCGGTGGAAGCATCTATTCCGAACAAAGTTAATGGAACCCCTATGTGATTGTTAAGATTTCCTTGTGTTGCAACAACGTTATATTTTGTGGACAAAACAGCAGAAACAAACTCTTTTGTTGTTGTTTTTCCGTTTGTACCGGTAATAGCAATTACCGGAATATCATATTGAGAACGATGGTAACGAGCTAGATTCTGTAAAGTAGTCAAAACATCATCAACCACTATACATTGAGAACAAGATGAAAGAGAAACTCTATCAACAACCGCATATTTTGCACCTGAAGCAATAGCTTTCTCCGCAAAATCATTTCCGTCAAACGTATCTCCCTTCAAAGCAAAAAACATTATACCCTCAGATATTGAACGACTGTCAGTCGTCAAACCGTTACAACTCTTATAGAGTCTGTACAATTTAGAGATTTCCATAAAACTTATTTTGACAATTGTTTATACCTCATCTTATTTTAAAAATTGAGTTATACCTCATCTTATTTTAAAAATCAGTTATACCTCATCATATTTAAAAATTGGTTATAGTGCATCTTATTTTAAAAATTGAGCTATTCACTTATAATTAGTTAATAAGGTTACTTTACACCTGTAGAGCCAAATCCCCCTATTCCACGAAAGCTATCTTCTAGTTGATCAACCTCTTTCCATTCCACCTTTTCAAAACGTCCTATAACCATTTGAGCAATACGTTCACCGGGATTTATCACAAAAGACTCCGCTGAAAGATTCACAAGAAGTACTTTTATTTCTCCTCTATAATCTGCATCAATCGTCCCTGGACTATTGGTAACAGATATACCATATTTTGCGGCCAGACCACTGCGTGGACGTATCTGAGCCTCATAACCTTGAGGTAACTCAATAAATAAACCAGTAGGTATCATTGCCCTCTCTAATGAACCCAAAGTAATGGGATTTTCAATATTTGCTTTCAAATCCATTCCTGCCGAAAATTCAGTCGCATAAGCAGGGGAAGGAAAAGCAGACTTATTTACAATTCTAACTTTCATCTGATAAATTATCTATTTATATCTTTTCTGAGCCACAAAACGCCTCTCACTTTTTCTAGGAAGCTAAAAACTTCTCTCTTTTTCTGAGACACTAAGCGCCTCTCTCTTTTTCTGAGACACTAAGCGCCTCTCTCTTTTTCTGAGCTTTAAACATTGCGAAAACCGTACCTAAATATACCATAATCAACAAAGAATGAACAACCATTTTCAACCACAACCCCATATCAGGTAAAAGTAAACTTATTCCATAAATTGATAGTCCAAGTACAATAAATATTAAAATTTTGTCCCATTCATAAGAAATAGGAAAATACTTTCTTCCAAGAAACAAGCTAAACAAAAACATTACTAAATAACTGGCTAAGTGAGCCCATGCAGCAGCATGATATGAATATAAAGGCATAAATATCAAATTTATTACAATTGTAACAACAAGGCCGGACAATGTAATATAAATTGCATATTTAGTCATTCCGGAGAGTTTATACCACATATTTATGTTGAACAACATACCCAAAACAAGATAAGCCATAAGCATGATCGGAGCAATAGAAAGACCTGCCCGGAAATTTTTCCCAAGAATAAGCCCTATTACATCAATATAAAGGATTACAGCCAAAAAAATAAACATACAAAATGCAACAAAATAATTCATAACCTTCGCATAGATTATTCTACTATCACTCTGCTTCTGCCTTTGAAAAAAGAAAGGTTCGGCTGCATATCTGAACATTTGAATAAAAAGAGACATTATTACAGCAATCTTGACTCCCGCCTGATATTCCCCCAAATCAGCACGCCACATTATAGGATCTACATTTATAAAACGCATTAATATTCTGTCAAGAAAATCATTCATAACACCAGGCAAACCTGCAACCATTAACGGAAGTGAGTAAATCATCAAACTCTTCCAAAGTTTCTTGTCAAATTTAAAAGTCAGTTTTATTAAATCCGGAATCAGCAGAACCAGGCAAAGCAGGCAACTTACAAAAACAGCAAAAATAGCATATGAGAAATCAGGGGTTGCACTTACAAATTTAAGAAGCCAGGACTGAGAATGTGTTGCAAAATATGAAGGCATTGAAAGATAGAGAAACAGATTAATTCCTATCTCAGTAAATATTTTCAAGGTTTTTATTACTGCAAATTTTACCGCTTTATGTTCATAACGTTGCTTGGCAAAAAGAATAGCCGAACACGAATCAATCGCCAGTATTGCACCAACATATATAATGACATTCGAAAATCCTTCATACCCCAGTCCGGTAGAAATAGGATCCGAAAACACTATCAATAGAGAAAAAAAAGCAACTCCTAGAGCAAAAACAGTAACAAAGGCATTAGAAAATACCTCTTTTTGTTTTGTTCCCTCCTTGCTGGCAAATCTAAAACATCCAGTCTCAAGTCCTAAAGACAAAATAACCTGAAATATAGCAATATATGCCATAAATTCAGTTACAACCCCATAATCTGATTTAGTAAGTACTCTTGTATAAAGAGGAACCAGGAGAAAGTTGACGATTCTCGCCAGTATGGTACTCATTCCATATATGGCGGTTTCACCTGCCAGCTGCTTAAAAGGATTGGACATTTTGAGGTTAAATTATCTTCACAAATTTAATAAAAATGATTAAATTTGATAGTTTGAATTGTAACAATATTTTTTTATGAAACTAAAACTCTTATACACACTATTAGCCATGTCAATACTTTTTGCCGGTTGTAAAAGCCAAAAAGCACAGGAAACCATCGATAATCCTCAACCAGTAGAGGATTCGACTACTAAAGTAGCCGTTGAAAAGCCAAAAATACCTGAGGAACCTATTTTCAAAATTATAACTACTGAAGGAATTATAACAGTTAAACTATATAAAGAAACCCCTCTACACAGAGATAATTTCGTAAAACTTGCCACCCAAAATTTTTACGATGGCATGTTGTTCCATAGAGTAATCAAAGATTTTATGATCCAGGTAGGAGATCCTTTAACAAAAGATACCGCAAATGTTAAACTGTATGGAACAGGGGGACCAGGATATACCATACCTGCGGAAATAGTAGAAGGTAAAACACATAAAAAGGGAGCTTTGGCGGCTGCAAGAAGAGGTGATGCAGCAAATCCAAATAGAGAATCTTCCGGCTCACAATTTTATATTGTGCAGAATGAAATGGGATGTAAACACCTTGACGGTCAATACACCATTTTCGGGGAGACCATTGATGGATTTGATATAATAGATAAAATAGCATCTGCTAAAACTGATGGAAGAGACAGACCTTTAAAAGACATTTATATAGTAACAATCGTCCCTGACTTTAAAAATGTTACAGAATCAAAAGTTGAAAGTAGTACTGGAGAAACTGAAAACACTACTTTAGAAAAAAAAGAAGTCACCCCAGATAAAAAAGAAAACAAGCTCACTAAGATTGTAAAATAATAATTTAAAACCTTAACTCAAATGAGTATGAGTATTCTCGATACTATTAAAAAAAGCCGTAGTTATCGCCGTTTTGACCAGAAAATGACAATACCAGATAATGACTTACAGCTTATGATTGAGGCTGCCCGTTTTTCTCCATCATCACGTAATATTCAGCCTTTAAAATATTTTCCGTGCAATAACACTGATTTATGTAAAAAAATATTTGGTACTCTTGCATGGGCGGGATACCTTAAAGATTGGGATGGCCCAGATGAAGGAGAACGCCCTTCTGCATATATTGTAATACTACACGATACATCTGTATCCGCGACATATTCCTGTGATGATGGCATTGCAGCACAAAGTATCCTGTTACAGGGAGTGGAACTTGGATATGGAGGATGCATCATTGCATCTGTAAAACGGGAAAAATTATCAGAAATTCTTAACTTTCCTGATAACTTAAAGATCCTTAATGTAATAGCAATAGGTGTTCCAAAAGAAAAAATTGTTTTAGAAGATATGCATCAGAATAATTATAAATACTGGAGAGAAGCCGATGGAACCCACCATGTCCCCAAACGCACTTTAGAAGAATTAATAATTAAATAACAAATTAATATGAAAAGATTTTTCTCGATTGTAGCATTAGTTGCGACATTCATTGTTATTGGATCATGCAACCAGAATAAAGTTGACCCTAAAAATCCTTACGGCCTTGATATTGTAAATACATATAATTCCTACCTTGAAAGCGTAGCACAAGATCCAGATATGGAATTAATTGACCTTGAAACGTTTATTCCAAATGTAGTTCTTGATATACGTTATGCAACAAAAAATAATTTCACTGGGGTTGCTATTTATACACAACCCAAAGCATATGCCCGCCGACCTACTGCAGAGGCGTTGTTGAAGGTACAGAATGATCTTGCAAAACAGGGACTGGGAATAAAAATCTTTGATGCTTACAGGCCTTACGCCGGAACCTTGTATTTTTATGAAGTATATCATGACACAACATTTGTTGCCTCTCCCAGGAGTGGTTCAAATCACAACAGAGGATTTGCCATAGATCTTACTTTGATAAACCTTGAAACGGGTGAAGAACTCGAAATGCCAACAACTTTTGATTCATTTACAAAAGAAGCTGCATTAGAATATCCTGACCTTCCAGAAAACATTCTAGCCAATCGCGCCATACTAGTAAATACCATGGTATCAAATGGTTTCACCACATATAAGGATGAATGGTGGCATTTTAATTACAGTAAAGAAAGAGATAAATACAAAATTATTGATATTCCGTTCGAGAAATTTTCAGGAAAATAATTTTTTGGCCCACTTTTTGCAAATTACTTAATCAAATAGTTTTTTCATAGGTTAAGTTTTAGGTTAGAAAAGTTTAGGCAACCATAATATGGTTGCCTTTCTTTTTTTTATTTATTGTCATTATAAAAAATGTTGTATATTTGCAAGCCTTTTCTCGTGAAGATAAGGAAGTTATATTCAATCATTAACTTTAAAAGTAAATAAGATGGCTGTTAAAATTCGCCTATCACGCCACGGAAAGAAGAATTATTCTTTCTTTCACATTGTGGTAACAGACTCTCGCTCACCACGCGACGGTCGTTTCATCGAACAAATTGGTACTTACAATCCAAACACTAACCCAGCTAGTATCGTTCTCGACGGTAACAAAGCTCTTGACTGGTTGAACAAAGGTGCACAACCTACTGACACAACCCGCCGTATTCTATCTTACGAAGGTGTCCTTCTAAAGAAACATCTTCAGGGTGGAATTAAAAAAGGTGCTTTAACTCAAGAAGAAGCTGATAAGAAATGGGATGCTTGGAAAGCAGAAAAAGAGACTAAAATCAGTTTGAAGAAACAAAACATTTCAAGTGCAAATGTTGAAGCAAAGAAATCTGCTATCGACGTAGAAGCAAAAGTGAATGCTGACAGGGCTGAAACTATTGCAAAGAGGAAACAAGAGGTAGAAGAAGCAAAAGCAAAAGCCGCTGCTGCTGCTGCTGCTGCAATAAAAGCCGCTGAAGCTCCTGTTGCAGAAGTCCCTGCTGAAGTTGCACCTGAAACAAATCCCGAAGCATAACTGCATGAAGGTATTAAAATCCTATGGTACTAAAGGAGATGTTATTATTAACATATCACCTGCCAGTCCAAAAGATATTAATCTAAAAGAACCGGTATTCATCACTATTGATGGACTATCGGTTCCTTTTTTTATTGAAAATTTTCAAGAAAAGGGAGGCACAAAGGTCCAGATTAAATTTGAAGATATTGATTCATCTAAAGCAGCCGAGGAGATAGTCGGACAGAATATTATTCTGAATGGTGGTAAGCAGCAAGACAATGAATTTGAAGAAGGAGATATGCTATCCATTAATCAAATTATCGGATTTACCATCTATGATCAAAATAAAATTGAAATAGGTATAGTTGTAGATTTCTATGATATAAAAAACAACCCATGCCTCTCGGTAATGCATGAATCAAAAGAAGTAATGATTCCTTTCCACGAAGATTTGATTATCAATATCAAATCTAAAAAGAAAATACTTGTTCTCAACATTCCTGAAGGATTAATTTAATCCAATTAATATTATATTCGTAGTATGAAACGCTATGAAGCACTCGATATACTCCGCGGACTAACCATATTCGGCATGGTTTTTTCCGCTATTATACCCTCAGGAGTTCTTCCTGTCTGGATGTACCATATGCAAAATCCACCCCCTACACACGAACTCAATACTCTTGTTAGAGGTATTAGTTGGGTTGACCTTGTTTTTCCTATTTTCATTTTTTGCATGGGAGCAGCCATTCCTCTTTCAGGAAGAAAAAAGCTATCTCTTTGGAAGTCGGAAAATATCACTGAAGGCAATATGACCAAGAAATTTTTTCTAAATAGTTTAGAACGGTTTTTTATGCTTTGGATTTTTTCTTACTTGTATGTTTTTATGCTTTTTACAAATATCAATTCAATATGGGCTCAAGTGCTCACCTTAGTAGGATTTGCAGCTTTTTTCCCTATGTATATGGTATTAAAAAAAGACATCTCAAACCGAAGAAAAATGGCAATCCGTTTATTTGGAGTTGTTATAATCCTTGCCGTATGCATCACAGGACATTTTTGCTTCGACGAAGTTATTTCCGTTCAAAGAAGAGGAATAATAATATTTCTCCTTGCCTTCCTCTATTTATTCGGTTCAATTATATGGTATTTCACAAAAGACAAACCTATTTTAAGAAGCATCATTTTTACCATAATTTTATTATTTACTATCATTTCACAACAACTGAACTGGCCTGAAATAACATACGCCAACAGCTCTGTTAAATGGTGGTTCAATCTTGAATATATATACTTTTTGTTACTATTGCTTCCAGCTACTTACATCGGAGATATCCTATACAAAAGAATTGAAGAAGGAAAAAGCGATTTGCTTGTATCTGCACCAAAAAAAGAAAGAATCACAGCATTTTTTCTTTTTCCTGTGTTACTTGCAACTATAATATGGCTTATCTCGAGTTCTGCCACAGGTTTTATAGAAACAGATATTCTGGTTGTATTTTGTATATTAATAGTTTTGGCTAACTTTTCAATTCTTCTCCCAAGTTACCGTAAATATTTTTGGGTTATAATCCTCCTTCTTGTATTGGGATTTATTTTCGAACCATTTACAGGCTATATTAAAAAAGTACCTTGCACAATATCTTACTGCCTCATTACCTGCGCAATATCTATAATGCTTTTAATCATGATTGACGTCCTATGTCATATAACAATCAAAAATGCATTTAAATGGGTATTTGCAGGAGCGGGGAAAAATCCCTTGATGAGTTACATTGCATTCAGCAGTTTAATTGTCCCTTTAATGAATATTACAGGTTTCATAACAATATACAAAGAATGTAGACCAGCTTCCAATCCATGGATAGGAGTTCTGACTTCTGCTGTTATGGTGCTTATAACAATGACTTTTGTATCTTTTTTATCCAGTAAAAAAATATTCTGGAAAGCATAGTAAAATTAAAATCCTCTAATAATTTCCTTTGCTTTCTCAACTTTTTCGTCAAGCAATTTCTTTGAAGATGCCTCACATATAAATCTAAGATACGGTTCTGTATTTGAAGGGCGAATATTGAACCACCAATCCTTAAATTCTACCCTATATCCATCAAAATCAAATAAAGCAGTAGGTTTTTCAATAGAAATAAAATATTCTCTCACAGCATCCATAGCTTCTTTTTTTCTATCAAGCTTAAAATTAATTTCACCGGAATTCTGATATTTTTCAATACGAGAAATAAGCTTTGAAAAAGATATACCTTTGCGTTTCATTAAGGAAACCACATCAAGTATAAGAAGTGAAGCAAGCAAACCGCTGTCTGAATAAAAGAAATCCCTGAAATAATAGTGTCCGGCAAGCTCTCCCCCATATATTCCGTCCAATTCACGAAGTTTTCTGGCGGCATAGGCTCTTCCCACTTTCCATGTCTCCATTTTGCCACCCATAGGTGTAAGATACTCTCCTACTGCCTTTGAGCTTCTTATATCCTGAAGGACGATTCCCTTTTCTCCCCTTTTTTCAAAAAAATAATGACCGAGAACAGCAATCATAAGATCTGGAGAAATAAATCTTCCATTTTCATCAACAAACATTACACGATCAGCATCACCATCAAATATTACTCCGATATCACACTTTTTTTCAAGTACAAGTTTTTGAAGATCCTTGACATTTTCAGGAATCAGAGGATTTGCCTCATGATTTGGGAAAGTACCATCAAGTACGTCAAATATATAATATGGCTGATTCCCAAATATCTGCTTAACAAAAAGAGCCGCCATCCCGTTAGAAATATCCATTCCAATTTTCAGGTTGCCATACTCAACTTTATATCTTTTCAAAAAACTTACATATTCTTCTGATATGTCAAATGGGAGAACTTTCCCTTTATTTGAGGCCACAGATGTTGGCTTTTCTTCTTCAATCCATTTCTGAATAGTCCCAAGACCATTCTCAAGTCCGACAGGGAGTGCATTCTCCCTAGATACTTTCAAACCATTGTATTGTTTTGGATTATGTGAAGCAGTAATCTGAATGGATGCCCCGAATCCATGCTTTGCCGTAGCATAATATACCAGCGGGGTTGTACTCAACCCAAGGTCATATACATCAGCTCCGGCGTCGGTTATTCCTAAAAGTAATGATTGATGTATTTCCGGCGAAGATATGCGAACATCTCTCCCCACCAGTACCTTATTTACATTCAACAATTCAGGAACAAAGTATCCTACTTTATATGCTGTTTCTTTATCAAAGTCTACATTATAAATACCTCTGATATCATAAGCATGAAAAGCTCCCATAAAATTTAATAGTATTTTGAAAAAAAACTGTTATTTTTTGTCAATCTTCACCTTATATGAAGTACGAACACATCCTCTGGATATTCCATTAAGTTTGCCGGCAATCATTTTTCTTCGTATTGGTGCAGCCCTATCGGTAAAAACTATTCCTTCAAGATGATCCATTTCGTGTTGAACCATGCGACAGGCAAACTTATCAAATGTTTCCTCTTTCTGTTGAAAGTTTTCATCAATATATTTTACAGTAATAACTTTTGGGCGGGTAATATCAGCATCAACATCAGGAATGCTCAGACATCCCTCTGTATATTCTATCGTCTCTTCACTAGCTGAAACCAATTCAGGATTTATCATGGCACGATTGAATCCCTTCAAATATGGATATTTCTCTGCATAATCATCCCCATCAACAACAATAATACGAATTGACCGTCCAACCTGAGGAGCAGCAAGACCGCAACCATCTGCTCTTTTCATTGTTTCGCGCAAGTCGTTAATAAATTCCTTCAATCCTACGTCTTTCTCAACATCAACTTCTTGAGCTTTTTCACGAAGAACTTGGGAACCATATAAATATATAGGCAGTATCATAAAAGTAAAATTATGCTACAAAGTTAATAATTATTTTTTTCTATCAAGATAAGTTTGCAGGATAATAGCTGCACTTACTTTATCTACGGCTGATTTATCCCTACGGTCCATCTTTTTAACCCCACTATCAATCAATGAACGATATGCAAGAACGGAGGTAAAACGTTCATCTTCTAAAGTTACAGGAATATCCGGGAATTTCTTTTTTAGCAGATTAAGAAAAGCATCGACCATATGTGCCACCGCAGACGGGGTGTTATTCAGATTCATAGGGTATCCGACAACAAACCTTTCAATCGTTTCTTTTTGGGAATATGTTTGAAGATATTCTATTATCTTTGCAGATGGAACGGTATCAAGTGCTGAGGCAAAAATACGTAGAGGATCGCTCACTGCTAACCCTATACGTTTATTGCCATAATCTATCCCGATTATTCTATTCATACCGCAAAGTTAATTTTTTATGCCAAGAAATAATAAACAAAAAAATTCGAGTCTAAAATCCAGACTGAGAGTTTCAATCATCAATGACGATTCCCATAAAGAATTGTTCTATTTCAAGACAAATAAATTATCATTGTTGATAATACTATCGGTAATTTTATTCATTATAATAGGATCTACGTACTTTGTCATCGCACATACCGGAATTCGCCAAACTATTCCTGGATACCCTTCCCTTGAAACAAAAAAAGTTGCTATAGAAAACCGGATGAAAATTGATTCGTTAGAGAAACAGATCCAGTTATGGTCTTTTCAAATGGCAAATATCCAAAGGGTGGTAACGGGTAGAGAGCCACTGAAAGTCGATAGCATTACAGTTAAAAAAAATAAAAGCAATGCTGATGTGGAAAGTGAATATAAAGACATCTATGCCAAGAATGATTCTCTGTTAAGAAATGAAATTCAAAAGCAGGAAAAATTCAATCTTTCATATAGTAAAACTTCTATTGAACAAATCGAAGGCCTTCATTTTTTCACTCCTGTCAAAGGGATTATTTCAGAAGGGTACAATAAAGCATTAAATCATCCTTTCGTAGATATCGCCGCAGCCACAAACACTATTGTATATTCCATATTAGACGGGACAGTAATATCCGCAACATGGAATGATGATACAGGATATACCATTCAGATACAACATGATAATGATATTATCTCTATTTATAAACATAACGAACAACTTCTAAAAAGCACTGGAGATAAAGTAAAGGCCGGCACGCCTATTTCATTAGTAGGAAATACCGGAAAATTAAGTACTGGGGCACATCTTCACTTTGAATTATGGCACAAGGGAGAGGCAATTGATCCTACACTATATATAAAATTTTAGCAGGTCTCTAAATGCATAATTTGGAAAGAGAAAAAAGACATATTGCTATTTTAGGATCAACCGGATCTATTGGAACGCAAGCTTTAGATGTAATTGATAGACATTCTGATTTGTTTGAAATTGAACTTCTTACAGCAAATACCAATAGCAAACTTCTGATTGAACAGGCAATAAAATTTAAACCTAATACTGTAATAATATGTGACGAAAACAAGTATCAAGAGGTTTCAACCGCCCTTTCATCCTATTACATAAAAGTTTTCGCCGGAATCGATTCTATATGTGATATTCTAAAGATTAGCAATATTGACATAGTACTGACTGCAATGGTTGGGTTCAGCGGACTTAAACCGACTATTGCCGCAATAAAGGGAGGAAAAGCAATTGCTCTCGCAAACAAAGAGACACTTGTCGCCGCAGGAAAGATAATAACCTCTCTTGCCTCTAAATACAATATTCCGATTATTCCTGTTGATTCTGAACATTCCGCAATATTCCAGTGTCTTCAGGGAGAACATTCATATATTGAAAAAATACTTCTTACCGGATCAGGTGGTCCTTTCCTTAACTCATCAATAGAAGAAATTACATCTGCCACAAAAGAGATGGCTCTCAATCATCCTAAGTGGAAAATGGGATCCAAAGTGACAATAGATTCAGCCAGCCTTATGAATAAAGGACTAGAACTAATTGAGGCTAGGTGGCTTTTCAATATTAGTCCTAAAAACATTGAAGTGGTTATTCATCCTCAGTCCATCATCCATTCCATGGTTCAATTCTCAGATGGTTCGGTCATTGCTCAATTAAGCAATCCAGATATGAGAATTCCTATACAATATGCTTTCTCTTATCCATACAGAATAGAACTAAACTCTTCAAGAATAAATTTTCCTGATCTTAAAGAGATAACCTTCTTCTCCCCTGATTTTAAAAAATTTCCTTGTCTTTCAATTGCTTATGATTCTCTGGAAAAGGGAGGAAATGCGACCTGCATTATGAATGCAGCCAATGAAATTGCAGTACAGGCATTCTTAGAAGAGAAAATAAATTTTTCTTACATTCCTGAAATTATTTCTGAAACACTGCTAAAATGTCAATTTATTGCCGAGCCTGATATTGACGCAATTTTTAGCACGAATTTTGAGGCAAGAAAAATCGCCTTACAAATTTTAAATAACAAAATTCATAAATCATGATTGTTCTTATCAAAATCATACAAGTAATTTTTGCCCTTTCGATACTGGTATTAGTTCACGAATTCGGGCATTTTTTATTTGCAAAACTTTTTAAAACCAGGGTAG
>Ga0265297_10002911_pt1 | contig 32767 bp, 9 predicted proteins | sample Munlanlwell13791_FD_192502 | JGI IMG/M metagenome (GOLD analysis project Ga0265297, IMG submission 192502) | Leachate microbial communities from a municipal landfill in Southern Ontario, Canada - Leachate well 137-91 | ecosystem: Engineered > Solid waste > Landfill > Unclassified | place...
GCCCTCCCCGGCTGGTTGAAAGGTTCGCTAACACCCTTTCATTCGGCCAGAGGGCCTTTCTTATTGATAGGATCATGAAAACTCGCACACGGCGTTAAATTTTACTTTTTGATCGTATTCCCTTGAAAGGAAAAGTGCTACAAAGAACCAGCCTATAAGAAGGACCCCGGAAAATAAACTTGCGAAAGTAACATACATAGCAAAACCGGCAGCAATATCACCGGCGCGTGTCTGGAAAACTTTCAGCAGTGCGTTGACGCCCGAACCGCACGCCTTGGCGCTGCGCGAGCCGAACATTTCAATCCACGCCTGAGCTTTATACTTGGCAGCCGTCGAGGTGGGAATGTAGAGTTGCTTTAACGAAGGTGAGTTAAGGGCATAATTAAGCGCTTTGCCGGCGACCATGATCCAGAAAAGCAGGGTAAGGGAAGGGTTTAATTTGAAACTAATGACCATGATCCCGATGATAAACGGCATGGCGCATAATGCTGCTTTCATTCCAAGCCGGCGCTGCACATTGCCTATGCCGAATGCAAGGCACATAAACGATACCGTATTTACCGCCGTGCCAAAATCGCCAAGCAATTGTGCCGTAGACATGTTCCCGACGGCGCTTTGAAATGCAAGCCGCTTGAAATTAAAATCGAATATGGTGACTATTATTTCATAAAAACCTATGACCAGGAATATACCGAGCAAATAACGGTCGGTGACCAGCAGTCGTAATCCTTCGACAAAGCCGGTTCCGCTCTTTGTGTGGGGCGGGGGTGAAGGCGTATTTTGGACAGGCATTGAAGCCGTTTGATGGGCTATTCTCAGGGCAAACCGGTTGATGATCATGATTACGATCAGCGTGTTGGCCGCACAAAATGCAATAAGGGGCGCGCAGTCATGGAAACCAAGCAATGCTGGTAGATCCGTTGTTTGCGGGCCTAAAATACCGCCGAATTGGCCGAACATGACAATCAAAGGAAAAGATTTTTTCGCGCATTCGGCGTCGATGGAATCAGAGACATAGGCCCAAAACATCGCGATCAGAATCGATCCATAAGCCTCAACAAAAACATACCATGCCCAGCCGATCCACCGGCCCGGGCTGGCCATTGTATTAGCCAGTCCGATCGTCGGATGATTGAACAAAAGGCTAAAAATAAACAGCCCGCATACCAGAAGGCCGCCAATCACGGAAAAAAGCGACTGCCGTTTGAACCGGTCAACAAGATAACTGTAAAACATGATCAAGGGGATCAATACAAAGACAGAAAGCATCTTGGCCCACGCCAGAGGCGAAGCGTCCCGAGAAAGGCCGTCCCCAATGATACATGCCTTGAATAACGCATCTTTTAACGGCCTTAGCGTCCAGTAAGTGCCGATAATCAAAGCAAATGCGATTCCCAGCAGGAATGTCTGGATCAGTTCTTCACGTGTAAAACTCCCGTACCATTTGGCCAGCAATCGTTTGATCAAGGAATTTTCCCCTTTTTACATGACTTTGTTATTTCTTTTTTGATGTCTTCCCATTTATAAACCCAAACCACGTACGAGCCTTGATCCGCAACCGCAACCAGTGGTTCCGGATGTTTTGTGCTGCCCGGGAAAATGGCGACTGAATCAGGCGACAGATAGGATCCTAACCATCCGACTAAGCCATCCGCAATACCATCCCTCATTCTCTTCCGGCACTTCCCGGCATCCGTTTCATATAACACGGAACTACGCAAATCGAAAACCAATAAATGTCCATGACATTTTGTTTGCGTGGAGATTTTGCCTTCATCGATCGCCAAAAGATAGTTCTCTATTACTGCAAGCCCTTCGACGGATCTTGAAAATACTGATTGCCCAACGGGTTTACCGGTCAGAGCATCCGTTTCCCTTCCGATTGATTTGCCCGTCCATTTTCCCGTTCCAAGGTTGAACACATGAATCATACTGTCCCATTCGCTGGCCAAAAACAGCATTTCTCTTGATTCATCCATCGCAATTCCTTCGGCTTTATTGAGGATAGGCGCGTTATCCGGACGCAGGGATTGAAATTTCCAACTGAAGTCCGGTTTGAAGTCCGAAAAATACCGGCGTACTTGTCCGGTGATCCCATCGACGACATAGATTCGTCTCTTTGAATCACAGGCCATTCCGCAGAGCTTTTTGAATCCTTCGCCGCTTAAAAGCGGTGGAGATATCCATTGAAATGCCACGGGCGAGATTGCGATTCGCCTGAACTGGTAGATTTGATTAGCTGTTTCATCGCTTATCAGCAATCCTTTGTCCGGCAAGACAATAATATTTGCAATTTCACCTTTAAAAAAGCCAGGATTGCCGATCGATCCCAGATGTTCGCCAGAATAGGGATCGAAAATCTGTACTCTGTGATTCATCGCATCCGTGGCCAGTAATAAGCCGTCCCCGGTAAACGCCAAACCGTCAGGCGGATTGACGGCGGACAAGGAAGCGTCTGCCTTACCTGTTCCAAGCTTGCAAAAAGGACGTATTTGCAGTTCGGGCGCCGGAGGTTTACATTGTTCTTCTGAAAAGCCGGCGGAAACGCCCAGGATCAAGAATATCTGTATTAGTCCGCAACAAACTGTTATTAATTTTTTCATTTCCTGAAGTCTTTTGTTTTCTATCCGGCCAACGATGAACACGCGATAGTTTTGTAGTCTGGTTTGCTGATTTTTCGCGCAGGTTCTCTTCATCTTTCAACTTATTATATCTTAACCCCAACAAACATTATGGAATAGGACAAATATAAAGAAATCCTAAGCTATAAAAGATACGGATTTTACACGCGACAACGTGCAGACATAAAGATGGCCTTGGTTTGTTTATCGAACCAAGGCCGTTTTATCTATCTTTGTAGGAATTGGGACTATCTCTGTCAACCAGAGATAGAAATGAATGGCGTCCCTAGAATGTTTTAGAACCGACCTCCTCTTGACGCGTTGGCATGGTCCGCTCTCTCCCATAATACTGCGGCTGGAAAATGCCCAGCCGCCCCGTACGCGAGATACCACACTCCGTACGTGTTACGCTGCGGATTCAATGAACTGACGGGTTACAAAGTAGTTCGTTAACGCCTCGATATCTACAAACAATTGTCCGTTCTTGCCGATCTTTACGCAGGATAAGATGCCGTACTGTCTCAGAAGCGGAAGCATCTGTTCCGGATGGGCGATAATCGCCTGCTGCGTCTTTTTGTCCTGCGCCATAAAGATAAGTATCGCTGCGCGCGCCACCTCGATGGCGAGGTCCCTGAGCTCTTCGGTCGAAATATTCCCGACCTCTGCCGTCAGTGCGAAGGTGCCGAGCTTTACACCAAGATTCTGGAACCACAAGCAAAGCACGGAATCCGTGCTTCCCCTAATTGCCTGGGCCGCCGCAAATTGCGCGTCGTTACCCCGGAAGCCCACGGGCGTAACGACCTGTGCGACACCCTGCCAAACCCGTCCGAAAAATCCTCGTTTTCCTTTCTCGAAGAGGGGTATCAAACGTGCCCATGAGAATTCTTTCAACATATTCAGGATTTTTTCAGTTCCTGTATCCTGTTTCGACCCCGTGTCCAGACATGTCATCAACGAATAGGATCGCCGCATATCGATCGGAAGCCGCGCCATGGACGCCCTTAGAATCTCCCGCTCCCGAACCATCGCAGCAAGCGCAGCACGGTCCCACTCGACATTCGCGTCCTTGAGTCCCGTCAAAGTCGCCATCGAAACAGCCTTCCCCGTCACAGCCTTGGCCGCGATCCCCGCCGCCATCGCATTTGTCATGCCGAAGTCGCCAAAAATTTCCATGATAAACTGTGGCAATGCTTGCGTGAGAAATGGAGCCTCCAACTCGCCATTTTCCAAACCCTGGATCTTCGCTATCAAATCATTCATGCGAATTTCAAATATCCCATCCCGCTCCGCCAGGAGAGACCGTCCCTTTGCGGCCAGAGTTCTTCGCACTTCATCGGGACCTGCCTTTAGGGCAAGTTCTCCGATCCACTTTGCATCCCCTCCCGTTGCTGACAGCAGTAGATCCTGATCAATCCTCATTTCTGCCCGCGTCGGTATAGTCGAGACAGACACGGGCTTCGTTGTCTGAGCTACGCTGGGTTTCCCCTCACTTTTTACTCCCAGAGAAACGGATTCGGCGGAGATGCCCGGTCCTTTAGCTGCGGTCTGTAGACTCTGGTCTATGGAGAGGCCAGACTTCGTGATAACAACAGGATCGGCATATTGAAAATCCAGCACCTTCTTGTGATAAGCCTCCAAAGGCGACTTGAGCTTAGGGAAAAATTCGCCTTGGGGCTTACCTTGGGGCTTGATCTCGGCTCCCGGAAATTTTCCGTCAAAATGCTCGTACCATTCGCCGGCCTGGGTATTATCAGGTACGATCAATATTTCGCCGTCGTTTTTCAAAAGATCCAAAGCACGACGAAAAACAGGCGCATTTGGTCCTTTGGAAAAGAAATACGGCCACTGCGTATTGAAGTAAGGCGCAACGCAATAGATAAGGTTTACGAACCCAGCACCTTTTTGAAGTTTGAAAAGCTCGCCGTCCTCGCCCTGAACGACCCGCACGTTCTTGAGACCTGATTTCTGGGCTGCCTTCAATAATTTTTGAAAAGCTTCCTCTTCCGGTTCAATGAAGATGAAATTAACATCCGGCAGGCTCTCGGCGATTCCTAAACTTTTCTCTCCGTTACCCACCCCAACCTCGACAAAGATCGGACGAACGTTATCCTCGAAGACCCTGCTCCAATCCGCATCCTTTGCAATCTCAAACGATACCGCCGAAGTTTTAGTGGCGAAAGCGGCGTTCTGAGCGATGAAGTCCTTAATCAGGGAGACCTGCTCCCGATCATCAGAGTCAAGCGCCTTGCCTGCCATTGTTTTATTGTGCAACGCCCCGAGAAGAAATTCAAAACCCGCTGCGGATTGCGTGACGTTGTCATTCGCGCCTTTCGTTGCATCGGCATTCCGGAGAATCCTAGCCAAGGTTTCTTTCGTTTCTTCATAATTCAGCATCCCCGTCCGCACTTCAGCGCGTTCAACTTCAGAACGAATGGCGGGCGTTTCGGGTTTTTGGGTCTTATGAACAACGATCATCTGGTCCCACGAGTCATAGCGAGGATTTGATTTCAAATAATCCGCCGGACGCGTGACCCTCGCAAATTCATAGGCATGCGCAAGATCACCCGTGGCGGCATCCCGAAGGATTTGTTCGACCCGCTCTATGATATCCGAGGTATCGTTCGGAGTCCCAAGATCCTGTGTCATGTCCCGCTCGGCAAATGTGACCAGCATCATCCCGTCCGGACTAAGGATGCGGGCCGCAATCCCGGCAAGATCCACTGCGGTGTTGTTGATATTATTGATCGTGACGAGGTTCTGAGAATTCTCCACCAGGCCATAACTTTCGCGCTTGTCTCGATCCCGGAAATCAAACTGTAAAACTTTGCGCGAAGCTTCCTCGGGTATCACAAGCGAGCCTCGGAGATCATCCACATTACGGACCTCGATTTGTTCCTGCGGAATACCGTTTTTCTCTGCTAAAGCGGTCAATCCGTGCATAAATTGAGGGTCCGCGCCACTGGCGATGTCCGCCACCTTAGCATTTCCGTTTTTCCGGATCGCTTTCCGCAACAGATCCATCACCGGTCCCTCAAACTCCGAAAAAATGGCGCTCCCGTTTTCACCCCTCATCTCGGAGCGAACAGTCCCGACGGGCTTTGCAACGGCGGGTTTCGCAATTGAAGCCTCCGCTTCTTGATTAAGTTTAGCGACAAGAGCGGTTGGAGTTTCGACTTTGGGTGTTATGTCAATGATCTGAGGAGCGCCCACGAATTTCTTGTTCCAAAATGATGTAAACCATGACCACGGATAAACCCTTTTGTAATACGAATTAAAGTACGGCACTTTCGCGCCCACGAGACCATCTATCACCCCTTTCGACTCCACCAAAGTCAAAGGCACCTCGACGCGGTTGCTGGTTTTTACATAAGTTAAATACTGGTATTCATCGGTTATTGCTTCTGAACGTTCTTCCGCGGATCGTTCAAAGGCGCCGCGGATGATATTGCAGGCATTCGGTTCCCAGTAACTGAGAGACGAGTCCTTCGAAGTGAATACGCCATCGATGACGAACGCATAGATTCCTTTCATTTTGAGGTATTTATTGAATAAATCTTCCATCACTTTGACCTTATCCTGCATAAAAAGCTGGGTCCTTGACTCGAACACGACAAGGTCAAACATTTGATCGCCTAACATTGTTTTCCTCACCGCTTCATCCTCGATGTCCAGGATCTTTAAACGGATCCGTTCTTTCGCCTCCCGGATAGTGTCTGTGCCGTATCCCTTATTCCGCATGCCGGCTTCGAGCTTCGCGTCGTCCCAAAGACCTTGCTCCTTATTAACCGCAACAATATTCACATTCGGAAATTTCAGCGCTAACTCAAGTGCCGCATAACCACGCCCAACTCCAATCAAAAGAATCTGCTGTTCCCCAACCCGCGTCCCCAGTACATCAGAAAGTTTATACGCCTTATCCAAAACCTCCATACCCCGATCCACAAATTCTTCCTTGCCGGAGGGATTGATGGATGCCCTCGCCGTAACTTCGGACGGATTCCCATCCGCCAACACACCCAGCCGCATCTCTGCCCTCTCCGAACCTCGCTTCAACTCCGCGAGAGATCCCTCTTCCTCTTGATAATAGGCGCTCTTTTCATTCTTGTACGGCGGCGTAACGGGCTCAAAAAACCGTGCAATGCGTTGATAGACCGACCAGGTGTCGGCAATCTTATGCTCAAACAATGTAGCCGCCGTCTGTAAAACTTCGTAATCCTTGTTGTTTATGAATACTCTCCCAAAAAGTTCTCTGTTCTTCTTGAACAGATCTCTTTCATCTCCCGTGAGAATCTCCGACAATGTCGGTATTGTTTTATGAGGCAGAATTTCGACTGAGACACTCTCCAACAGCCCTCTTTTCGATCGGATTGTCTGAATGGCTCTATTTGTCATATAGGGAACCGCGATAATGAATTTGGCCCCAGGGTTATGCTTGGAGATTTTTTTGATCGTTTCGCTGATCTGCGTGCCGCTATAGCTGGCATCGTCGACAATGACGCATGTCCGGATGCCTGACGCCTTTTCCATTTGATCTTCATAGATCATGGAATCCGGCGCTCTGAGATCCTTGCTGACAAGAGACCATGCCCACCGGCGGGATGTATGGGGCTCTCCCCAAAGCACAGTATATGATCCTTCTTTCTCCAGCACGACGCCAAGCTCGGCTTGCATTTTCTTCATTTCCTGAAGGAAGTCCGCCTCTTTTACAATTTCCCTTGCCGCAACGATCTTTTTTGCTACTCCGATAAGCGCCTCAGCATCAGTAATGCGTCTTTCCCTTACAGATTTCTCCCAATTCTCATAAAAATCTTTTTCTTCCTGTTCTTTAAGCGGCAAACTCCTCGTGTCCTGCACCAGCTTCGCCTGAAGGGCAGTGGTCCCGCGCAATTCGGAGCGGCGAGTTTCGGGCGTAGCGGGTTTTGCGGCAGATGTTTCGGGCCTGGCTGGCGTATTGGATAGCCTATAAGCCTCCGCAAGTTGGCCGAGAGTGACATTTCCGTCTGCCGTCGGTTCAATTTGCGCTATAATCCGCGCTGAAGGCAGCTCGACAACCATTGCATTTAGGGCTTCAGGGGTATATCCCACTTGCGCTTCACCAGCTTGAAAAAAGGCAGCTCTGATAAAATAAGCCAGCTGCTGCAATTCATTCAGCTGCTGCTTGTTGTCGAGCACAACTTTGGGCGGAGTCCTCGGAACGAAAAACACTTTGTTCAATTTTCCCAATTTTTTGTGGGCCCCTTCAACATAGAAATAAAGAGAGCCTCGAACCAATTCTGCTTTGCGGTCCGACAAACCAGCCGCCTGCAAAAGAACCTGATGCATATTTCCAACACCGTTTGAGAACCCGGGCGCAATAACAAAAATAGATTCGCCTCCGTCTTTGCCCGGGATCATCGAGATAAGCACTTCGGCACGACCGTCGTAGTCGGAGTCGGGCCTCTTTAAATCCTCACGAGCCGCAGCCAGTATGGCCTTCCCGGCCGATTCAGGAATCTGATCGAATGACCTCGTTTTAATGACGGTTCCCCCTATCTCGGAAAGTCCGATGATCTTCGCCTTCGGAATTGGTGAAACGGTACCGGGTACGACGACAGGTGTTTTGAGTGCAATAGCTTCGGCAGGTTTTGCGGCGGCAGATTGCACAATTGAAGTCTCCACTTCTTGATACGGAATAATCTTTCCATCTTTGATACCGGAGCGCACCTCCGAACGGGATTGTCTGCCCCCTCGCTCAAGTAATTCGCCCTTACCTTCTTTTTTTATTTTTTGTATTCGGGCTTCGATATTGTTTAATTTACCGAGCACAAAACCGGCAAAAAGCACCAGATCAAAAAGGCCCAAAATGCCCAGGACAAATTTGGTCGTCTCGGGGGTTTTGAGTGACACAGCCACATCTTCCCACGTAACACCTGAAAATGATTCCGTGCCTGTATAAGGTTTCGCCGGAGACAGTTCTTTAACATCAACCGGAGTAATACCTTCATCCGCAGGTTTAGAGGCTGGTGGTTCTACTTTTGGAAAAACCTGCTGCGGAACTTTAGCTGTTAGCACCTGAACCGGACGCGCTTGGGACACAGCGGCTGTTGTCCAATAGTGCTTCGCAACCTCTTTATCAGCATTTGCCAGGCGGTTCCACGGCGTGTTGCGACCGCGATAAAATTTGTAAAATTCAGCTCTAGTGGTCAGGTTTTTATCAAAATCGGAAAAATTCTTTTCACCGCCAGCTGCTTTCTTACGCCCTGTCACAAAATCCGCTTTGATCCGATGGAGTTTCAAGGCCACATTGAAAACATCGAATTTTTCGCTTGTCACAATGATATGCGCCAAAGCCTTGCCGAGCGTATTCTTACCTACTCGCGGAGACATTTTAACCAATTTTGCGATATCTGCTGTTGAAGAAAGCCCCAAATACCTGGCGACCGCTTTTCTTTCCGCTTCACGGATTCTGGAATAAGTGGAATCCGTTCGGGGGGCATACTGTAAGTAATTTACAAAATTATCCATCGCTGTCGTCCATTCCGTTTGTCCGACCCCCATCGCGATAAATAAAGGCCGACCGCGGCTGTCTTTTTGAATGGTCGCCTGGAATTTCGATTCAAGCTCGATGATATACATGGCCAGATTATGCATGGCGATTCGCTCGCTTGCCGGAAGCTCACCGTAAACCTCATCGATGACCTCTCTCAGATCTTGAGAAATTTTCTCCATTGTGGCGTTCTTACCCGCATTCTCCATGGCATTTTCGCGCACGAGAGCCTGAGAAATTGTCCGTTGCTGACTTTTCCCCTGCACCAGGACAGCCCGCATTTCCGAAGGCAGTGATGCCAATGTCACGACATTCGCTCCGACAGCCATTGCCGGTGAAACCTTACGAGCATCGGCGGAACTAACCGCCGCGGAAAAGATCAATCCCGCCGCCAGAGCCATCGCCCCCACCCTCGGACCTATACGCAATTCGGAGCGGCGGGTCTCAACGCGGGCGGCGATCTGCTTAAGTTTTGCGACATCGGACGGGCGGGCATTACTCACGGCGATGATGACGTCAAAATGCTCCCCCACTCCCATTTGTTTATATATAGCATCAATCCAATGCTTTATTTCTTTCTTCACCTCCAGCCACTTCTCGTTCTCGAGCAACTTTTTTGCTTCTTCGCGATCCTCAGGCTTTTTCCATTGGTTGATTTCATTCCTCAGCGTTTTCCGAAAAGTTTCATCGCCAAAGAAAAACTCGGGCATATCTTTCAGATCCATCTTCAGCGAAAAACTTTTTTTTGTCACATCCAAACCCCGAATTTCCTTTTGCCTTTGCAGATATGCCAATACGGCTTTCGCGGCAGCACCACCCTCTTGGTTACCGCTTCCCAATAGGCTATCATTCTCCGCAAAAACGAGAATGTTCCGGATACCTGTAAGTCTCATATCGTTCACGATGGCTTCCAGATGCGACATCTTTTCAGGATTACCTCCAAAAACCTGCGATATCAACGACCAGAAACTTGTATGGAATTTGGCCTCGACAAGGGTATTTACTTCTTTTCCTTTTCCCACAAGCACATCAACCTCTTTCTCTTTCCCTTTCTTCTCGTTATTGACTTTGGTATTGACCGCAAAGGCAGTATCACCGAGGGCGCTGAGCAAACGCAAAGTTCCGTTATCACGATTGACAAAAAGGTCATAAAGAGCCGAAATATCTGCTGAAATTCCGACAACGGCAGACTCATTTCCGGATTGCATCTCTTGTTCTATCTTATTCACTATTTTGAGAAGGTATTCCCTGAGAACATCCTTTGACGGACCGTTGTGTTCGTAAAGCTCTCGCATCTTTGACACTAGCCGGTCCCGGCTAAAATCCGTGTTCCATGACGCAAAGGAAGGATTCATCGTCAGGATCTCGTCAATCGCTGCCTTAAATGTCTTCGCTTTCAGTTCAACGGGAGTTTCGAGTACAACAGTTGCGGCTTGTTTTACAGCGGCAGATTGAATCTGGGTTTTGACGGAGGCGGGAGCAGTCCGGGACAGCATTCCGCCGGGAGGAATTTGATTCTGAGTTTCGGCGAAGGAAGTTTCGGTACGCTTGCCGGCTAATCCGTCATTTTGTAAAGATCCAGCTTCCGCGATGACAGATTTAATGCCAGAAATTTCAGGAACAACGGATGTAGAAGCGGCCTTCGTAGCCATTCGGGCCATTTCAGCTTCTATCCCGGCCGCAACTTGTTCCCGGGAATAGCCGGTTACCTGCGCTGTTGCGTCGACTACGCCTCTCACCGCTTCCGCAGTTGCCCTCGTGTCGGAGCGGACTTCTTTGGTTGCAATGTGTTCCTCCGCTTTTTGACTTGCCGCATCCAACAACGCGGCAGCTGTTTGAATGGGATTATGCTCCAACCGGTTTACAATCAGACCTGCTGCAATCTGGCTCAGATTTTCACGCACGACGTCCGCCGGAGCAAAAACCTTGGAAGCGGCTTCTGCAATCGCTGCTTCGCCAACACCCCGTGATGGCATGGATAACACTGGGAGTTTTAAAAAATTCATAAAAACGGGTTTTTCGTCAAACTCCAAAGCTTTTTGCAACGCAATAAACGACGGCTTGGTCTGGCTGGCGCGGTCGAGAAGGGCTGAGACGGATTGGGTGTTAAGATCTTTTTTGGCGATCAATTGCTTAAGGCCGTCGGTGAATATGTCGAGCTGGGATTCGAAGGTCTTCCAGATCCGATCGAGGGAATCTTTTTTAAATCCCCCGAGTTCTTTGCGGACAATGTCGAGAATCTCTTCCTTGGGACGCTTTGAGCTAATGGCGGTTGCCGCTTCGGGCATGCTTTGGAGGATTTCATCGATGTAGGGCAGGTACTTCCCCGCCTCGGTAATGCGCCCTCCCCTGGCAAGTTCGCGAATCACATTGTCACGCCACGTTTTCAAGGTCCTCACGCGATCCGGAATGGGCAGGGCCTCGACCAATGCCTTTGCGGAGTGACGCATCAAAGCGTCAAAATAAGTGGTCTTAAGATAATCCTTGAACGAAACCTCGCCCTTCATGACCTTGGCATAATTTTCACTGCCGGCAAGAGAGGCGATTTTCGGTGTCACAACCGCATAGGCTATTCCTTTTTCTTTTAGAACGTTCTCAAGGCCGTTTGTGTGAAAACCTCCGGCCACCACCATGACAGTACGGGGTACGGAGTTCAGAGTACGGGGTGTTTCTTTTTCCATCAAGGACACGATATTTTTGTAGAAAGCATGGTCACGCGCGAGAGCCGCTTGATAGAACTCCAGCGCAGGCACAAGATCCTGCTTGAACGCAGAATCAGTTATAAGGCTAAGGTAAGCGTCCGGCTCTTTTTGGTATTCCGCAAGGCCCTCATGAGTCAGCTCAAGCTCGATCATTTCTTTCAGGAGATAAAGCTTTTGGTATTTTTCCGCCATTTCCCGCTGGGCAGAAGTCCTGAGAAGACTGGCTTCCACCACGGACAGGAAACGCTGGAGTTCATCACAAAGCCGGCTGCCCTTGATTTCAGAAAGAAGTTCCGCATGTCCGAGTAGTTTCTTGAGATCCGGAGTCAGCTTTACAACCTTCCCGTGTTCGCTTCCCACCTGGACCAGATATTGAAGCATCTGGCCGGCTGTGATCTGTCCGGTCAAAAAAGCCTGATAGCGGTTGTAGAAATTCATTTCAGTCTTCACGCCGAGGCCACGCAAATACTTCATCTTGAACTCATCGGCGATCTTGCGAACGAGCGGCACAAGGGCATCCTGCTTCCCCGATTTTTCGTAGCCAATCGAAGCGATCAGCCCGGGAAGTTCCTGATACCCGGAGTCGGTCTTGAGCAGGTTTTTGAAATTAGAGAGATAAATCAAAAGGTCAAGGAGCGACGCGCGTTCGGTGAGAAAATTCTCCCGGGCCTCCTGGAATTCGTTAAGTTTCGGATCATAGACCTTGGCACGCTCGGTATCGAGCGTCCGCTTGAACGCATTCCACCGGCTAAGAAGCGCCTCTTTTTTCTCCTGAGCACGGAGATACGCGAAATAATTCTTCGCGTAGAGGCCCCAATCTTCCATACCGTGATATTCACCGACTTCCTCCTGCAAAATAGCCGCCATCTCGGGACCGGAGAGTTCGGCACGCTGCTCATAGCCGGTGAGGATCTTGTGTTTCACGATGGGTTCCGGGAATGTCCGGAGTAAAACGGGTTCGAGGCGGCCCTTGGCGCCCTCGAGCGCGGCGAGACGAATACCGTATTTTTTTTGGAGATGGCCGAGGATCTTCGCGATATTTTCCTGCGCGTCGATCACAGCGTGGGCGTCCTGAATAAGCACGACCATCCGGTCGTGCCGGAACTCGGGATTCGTCACTGGGGACTCGTTGGGGTTCCTCGTCGTTTCGAGTCCCGAGGTACGAGTCCCGAGGAACATCTTTTGGATACTTCCCATCTCAGCAGGAATGGCAAGTTGGTCGATCGAAGAAACAACCGGGGCTGCGACATCGGTGAGTGTGGTACCAACGGGCGCGGCCCACCCCGCGCTGGTTGTCGTGAACACAAACACCACGACAAGCGCCGTAAACCTCATACCGCGTCTCCGCCTCTGATTACTTGCTATGTTCATATTCTATGTGCCTTTTTTTACTTTAAAAGTTGCCACACACAACCCTTCCTTCCACGATCGATCTCGCTTGATCGAGCGGTGCCATCCCATTCATTCTTGGCTTTTTCTCTGAAGAAAACATAGCATTTAACTACAGTTATTACAAGGGGTTAAAAGCATTTTTTTATATTTATTGGTTATGCTTTTATCCTGCTCCACCCGGAAGAAAATCGAAATGACGTAATTGTGGTTTCAGCTAAATTTTATCCCTTTTCCTACCCACTTATAGTGCCAAAATAGACCAAAACCTGTGAGACCATAATAAGTAAATGGCTGGTTTGGAGCCAGAAATAGCCCGTTATTGGTTTGTGGTTTCGAAACCGTGAGAATCGAGAGCGAAGCGCGTTTGAAGACTCGACGTAAGTGGCGTGAACATGCGGACATAAAACCGGCCTTGGCTCGTTTATCGAACCAAGGCCGTTTTATCTATCTTTGTCGACCAGAGATAGAAATGAATGGCGTCCCCAAGGGGATTTGAACCCCTGTTACCAGGATGAAAACCTGGTGTCCTAGGCCGACCTAGACGATGGGGACGTATTTTCTTTTTGTCCCACGCTTACAGCAATGTCAAGTTGCTGAAGCGTCGTCCTTGCGCATTGGGCGCAAGGGCGAGGGGGACGCGAAACGCCAGCGGAGGCAGGATTATACTGTTTTTCGCAGAAAATCCAAGTGGATTCAAGTAGATTAAAGAAGATCAAGCCGCTGTCTGGATCTGGAGATAGCCTTGGATGGCATTTATTACAGTCGCCAATAGCGTCGCATAATCGGAAGGTTTATAAGTATTTGCCGTATTCAAATGTGCATCCGAAACAACTTCGAGCAAAGCCGTCGCGATCCCGGCGGCCAATGTATCCATGCGGCCCTTGTCTTCGGTGATCCAGTAGCTTCGGACGTTCTTGCGGCGCAGTAACAGATTTTCACTACGCGCCATAAAGGCATCGGCTTCCTTTTGGCCCTCAAAAGACTTGAAACGGTCACCGCCTAGGGTGGAAACGATACGAAGTTGTCCGGGAGCCAATGTAATTCCTTCTTGAGTCATAAGATCGTCAAATTTTTTCTGGATCGACCGCAAAGCATCGCCTTCCGCCTCCACATTGATTGAAAGATTAGCGCGTAAAGTCACTAACATACCGAGAACTACCGGAAAATTCCGAACGAATTCCGACCATTCCTGTTCGTTGAGACCCGTCAAGTTGACGTGAAACTTCGGCCCATCCACAGTATTCTTGGAAATGGCCGCTCTCACAATATCAGGAACAGAGGCCATAACTTCGTTCAGGAATTGCTGCAACCTCTTGTTTGTGATCTTCCCTTCTTGTCTGGCACCGTTCATGGTTTTAAGCAATTTCATTGTGATCCAAAGACGGGATTTCCGGACATTAGCCTCGGTAATACCCCCCTCCAGTTCTGCGGCAATATCTTCGGCTGAATACGCCCCCATTTGTTCTGCAGTGACGATGACTTCTGATGGCACGGGAAGCGAATCAACGAGAGAGGCCGTTTTTGACAAAGATGTTTTAAATGCTTCCGTATCGGCAACACGCATCTCGGCACGGAAAAGAGGAAGTTCGGATTGAACAAGCTGAGACGTAACTGGGATCGCGGGTTTTGCTACAACTGTTTCGGAGCGCGGCATAAGGGGTGCGACTGCCTGGGCCATGAAGTTTAATCCTTCCCAAAACCGGAAAAGCTCCCCGCGCAACCCTGAGCCAAGACCATCTTCCACCGAATTCGGAGCCGGGTGGTTATCTTGCAGTTTTCCATCAGACAGACGCACATATTTGTGCCAAGTCTCAAGTATATGCAAACCGTTGTTCCGCACTTCATCCAGTCTTTCAGAAGAAAGAGGTTCTTCTAGCCAATGATTCGTGGCAGGCCAAATTTTGGTTTTGACTACATTATAGAATCCGGATTTTGTTTCTTTGTAGCGACCAGCAACCTCCGCGAGAGCGATAAGCCAAAACTCTCCAGTTTCTTTGAGAGAATTCAGCACATCCTTTTCGGAAGGGTGAGAATATTGGTTTTCTCCAAGAGCTTGCAACACTTTGAGCTGATTCCGCTTCGCCTCCCCCCATCGTTTAAGATCCTGCTGAATCCGCCCAAGGGCTGCGAAAAATTCCCCCCTGATCTCCCTGTGCCTGGAAACCAAACGGTCCTCCTCATTCCTGAAAACCAAACGCCCCACCAGCTCGGATGCGTCGTTGATATCATTTTCGCGCACATAGCGCATGGCTCCTGCGTTCTCCCGTATCCGTTTCAGAACACTGATCAAACTGCGATAATTGCTGAAAGCCTGCGGCGAGATCCATGGCCTATGCGATTCGAGATCTTTCATGCGAATGCTTAGAGCGTTAACCCCGATATGACGCTGTTTCCCGACGTAGGGATGAAAAAGTTCCCTTTGATCGGAAAGGAGCCGGTGAACAAGATCTGATTGTCGCAATTCGGATCGTTGAAGAGTATCTCGTTTGGCAAAATCCGCCGGACTAAGTGCCCGACGGCGACGCGGCGGGGTGGAGGCATCAAGACTGTCCCTGATAAACCTTTGAATGACTCCGTAACCGGCCTCTGGGTACCGTGAAAGGTTCTCAAGAAATTCGCTATCGACGATCATGGAATTTTTCCTATAGGTCCCCCACTGAGAGAAGTTGCTTGAGAGCATCATAAATTCGAGCTGAGGGATATTAGAGGCAGTTGCGAGATGAGAAAATCCCGTATCCGGCGTAATGACAAGATCCATGGTCTGCATGATCTCTTGCACACGCCCAACGGAAATATTTTCAGGAGCTTCCAATAGAAAGCGGGTTTTGGAGGGTCCCACAGCTTTCGAAAGCTCCTCTAAAATAGCCCTCAAAACCGGCTGATTTGTTTGGTCTTTAAACCCACCCTGAGAAAAAATCAAATAAACATCCTGTTTTTCAAGAATCCCGGACAGAAGTTTTACCCACATGGCTGGTTCTATTGACCCGGAATTTCCTTGAGAAAAAATATTCACATAGACGAATTTTTCTCTTCCCGTTAGAACTGTTTGAGGATCCATTTGTTTTTTAATGAACATTCCTTTTACCGTTTCCAGAACCCACCGCTTTTCCACCTCACTCAAAGGCATCCCCCAACCGTTGAGCAACTGAAGATCAAGCCCTCTTTCGTAGAGCCCGAGTTCCCGGTAAACCCGATGAGTTTTTTCCCAATAGTCCGGTCGCGTTCCGTCGCGGGTAAGACCTCCAACTTCCCCAGTCCCCCTCACATCCCGGAGCCCTGAACTATCCAACATAGTGACAGGGCGATCCCCGGTCTTGTCACCGGTGGAGCTTCGCTGAACAACTGTATTCATGTTCGAAAAAATAACAGGTTTTTTCTCATTGGGATTCTTTTCAAAGAAGAATTGTATCCCCTTGCCTACACCTGTAAAATCAAAAACCATGTCATAGTTGGCATCTCTCAGCCACTCCCCGAGCTTCTTAGTATCGAAGCCAAGCCCATGCTCCATTGCCTCGAGAATCGCTCCGTCCGGAACATTTACGTGCGTCAGGATCCCTTCATGAGGTTCAAACGACTCCTGACCTTCTTTTTTCTGACGTTTCAATTCATAGGCAGAATCGATAACGGGAAAAACCTTTCCTCTGAAACGCTCTCTGGAAAATAGGTTGGCATAGTCGATCGCCATATGAATCTCTGCGTTCGGAAACTTCTTAAGAATCTGTTCCACGAAAAGCACGTAAAGAATCGCATCCTCACCCAGTTTTTCAAACCCGATCCCCTTCGAGCCAAAGACAAATATCTTCTTGATCAGGGCCGCCTCTTCCGAAGACATATCCAAAGGCCGTTCAACCTGTGACAACTCCCGCATTTCCGAACGATCAGTTGTCTTTTCCTCGACAGCCGCGGCCCCCTGGTTGGGAACGGAACGAGTTTGCTTCGGTCCGCCATATTTTTTCAAGGTCGAGAGGATAGGCCCCATTATGTTGGGTTTAGCTACAAATTCCACTTCGAGATCCTTCTTAAGCTCTGAATCAAAATCTTTTGCATACCCGGTCATCAAAATTGCAGGCTTTTTGGGCAGATCACCGTTAGCCATCGCTTTCAGAATTTGCACCCCAGTAAATCCCGGCATTTTAAGATCTGTTATAAAAAAATCGATATCGTCTTTTTTAAGAAGTTCGAATGCTTTTTTTCCATCCTCCGCTGGAATGACGACATAGCCCATACTCCGCAATAACATTTCCAAAGCGGCACGAATTCCGGCTTCATCGTCTGCGACTAAAATTCTTTTCACGATTTTAGATTCTTGTTTTACCACTATTGTTTCTTGATTTGTCGCCGAAGTTCCGTGTTCCAGCCAAGGCATAACTTCGTTTTTATTTTTTAAAACAATCCGCTGCGCTAGAAGAGCTATCGCCTCCCGGTGTTCGTTTCCAAGCACAAAATTATGGTCTCCAAGCTGTTTTTTCCATTGTTCCAGCTCATCAATTTCTTTTTTGAATTTTTCAATAATGTCACTTACAAATGGCATTCCCGCAACTGTCATTTCAGACACCTGAAAAAGCTTCAAGAGATCGGTGACAGACTTTTTTATCCCTTCCCGAGACGTAATCTTGATAAAATCCGGCTGAAGTGCTGTTGTTTTATTATTGATTGTATCTTCTAACAGTTTTGCGACCCGAAGACGGTCTTCTATCTGTCTTGCCTCCGAACGACTGGCTTCCTTGCCTTCGCTAATTTTAGAGACAGACAGCTTTTCTTCTGTTGGTTTTCCGTCTGACTCCAAGGTCGTCTTTTTGAGAATAATCGGTCCGTGGGTTTTTTTGCGTTCTTTTATTTTTTGAATATATTCTTCGATTTCACGACGCCAAACTATTTCATCGAGGGTAATCGGTCCGTGAATTTCCTCATACTCTTTTCTTATCTTTTGAACGTATCCTTTAATTTGACGGTGTATAGGTTCGATCCGATCGATTGCGCGAACAAAACGTCTCTTATTCTGCTTGGCAAAAGGACTGTCGACAAAAATCTTCCTTCCGAAGTAATTCAACATTTGATTACGCTGCAAATAGTTCCCTTTTGAGTCACCCATCCCCGCTTTAATCGGCGCAATACGTTCAAAGAAAGAGCCGCTTTCGTTTTGAATGCTTTTTCCAATAGCCTCATGGAACGAGAGCAATATGTCGATTTCCTCCCAGGCCTGTAGTGTCGTTTTTAAGTCCTCGAGATCGCCCTGTTCTTTAAAAAACTCCAAAAAACCAAGGAATACCATAATAAAATTATTCAGGTCGTGCATGACCCAGTGCTTCCAATCCGTTTCCCTGATATTGCCATATCCATCCTCACCCCAGACTTTCTCATCACTAATCGTCGCTATTTTGAGCATCAAGGCACTTAACTGCGAGATAGCATGGTATTGCTTGATTTCGGAACTCGTGACCTGTCGGTAGTTATTTTTTAGAATACCGTTAAAAAATGCGGCGTTGATCTGATCCGCAAGCTTTTTTAAACTTTTTTCTCTTTGAAAATCAAGACGAGGTAAATTGAGAAAGAAGTCGTCGATCATCTTGCGGATCATTGCTCCGTATTCCGGATGGTCTAAGAGCAATCGCTTTCCATGAACTTCCTCCCGCATTTCTGAGCGGCCAATTTTTCCTGGACTTGTTTGATCCGAACGCTTCGAAGAAATTAAAGAGCGAATCGCATGCTCCCCTGAAGCCAATGGCCCGAAAGTCGCGACATGGCCGATTTCCCGCATCATAAAAGTGCGCAATTCCGACCGGGAGATACTCTGCGACTGGTCTAATTCTTTTTTTAATTTTTCTCTTTCAAAAAATTCTTTTTGTTTGCGTACGAAATCCAAGTACTCCGGTTTTTTCATGATACTTTCTTCAACCTCATCAACAAAACTTTGAGTCACACGATCAAATTCATCCGTTGAAAGGCTGGCATCGCCCCGGATCACACGTTTGAAATAATTCCCCAATTTTGCTTGTAATTTTATGGGATCTATGTTGCGAACAAATTCTTTAAGCTCAGGAATCTTCGCAAGCTTCATTACCGGCGTTACGCTGACATCATTTAAGCGCATCAGAAGCAGCATCAACATCATCCGACGAGAACCCGCCCATTCTCCTTCAAGAGTTACGGGAATAGTGCGAGCTTCCCCGAAACTCCCCACCCGGTAGATCTCCTGAACAAGCTTGGGATTCAATTGCCGCAACCGCGACGCTGCTTTTGGATCATCGCGGCTAAGCTGAAGAATATCCTGCAAAAGATCGTTGGAACCAATACCATAGAACTTGGCCTCGGGAGAAAGATAGGCACCTTGCCTTTCATACATGAATCCCACCGGGAGATCGGCCTTTTCCCTCTGGCCCGGTTCCAATTCATCTTTCGCACGCTCCACCAAATTCTGTATAGCCTTTGTATCGCTTTCGTTGACAACATCCGGAATCAACAGTTGGACGCCCTTATGCCGGTGTTCCTGTACATACGCCGCTAACACCGCCTGGATTTGCATTACACCATATTCGGAAAATTCAGGATACTCGGGATCAATATAAAAACGGATGCTTCTATTCTTCGCCACGATTCGACGCATATCTGCAATCGTACGGTTTTTTCCGTCCAAATCTTTTCCCCACCAGGCCTTAGGCGGAAGTTTATCTCCTTGAGGATCATAGAGACGAACGATCAACGGGCGATTACTTTTCTTGAAAAAGGGCGAATCTATGAATTTGCGCAAAGCCAGGGATAAACGTTCTGGATCCGTTTCGATACCTGCATATTGCTCCCGCATGTGCAGAAAAAACTCTTCCAACCTCATCAGCCCGATAAAATCGGCACCGTAACGGGAGATCCGCGTCTTTCCTTCGCTCTTTGCATCCACGGCCTCGACAGAAGCTTCGTCAGCACCCACTGCAATCTTTTTACCGCCAAAAAAAACGGGCTTTCTTGCCCTCTCAAGATAAAAATTTTCCAGCATCGCATAGTGCTCTCCCCGGCGCAGCCATTGCTCTCTCAAGTCGTCGGAAGGATTCAACGCAACCAGTCCTTTTCTTCCATCCACAAGTGTCAGGGTTCCCGCTTTTATTTGTGTGATATCGATGCCAGTCGCTGCAAAATTCGCGGAAGGGACCGCGATAATGCCTTCCTTTTGAGCAAAGATCGCAAAATGAGACAAAAGCGTGCCGTCCGGGCTCACAATCGCCACAATCCGGCCGCGCCTTCTAAACCGGCTGCGAAGACTGTTGTAATCAATCTCATCCCGGATGTTCTGAGCAAAAACAACATAAGGTGTTTCGGCATGTCCGTCCTCAAAACTATACCCATATTCCGCATAATCATAATAATGCATCAGAAAATTCAACAGATCATCATCGGTCGCCTTTAAATCCCCCATGGACGGGACCTCTCCCGCAAGAGAATTCGCTGCTTTCATTTTTTGATAATATTCAAAAAAGAAGCGAGCCGTAAGATAACCGACCGACCGACCTTTCTCAATAATCTCCCGGCGAATAAACTCGTCAAATTCTTTATATTCGGGCCTCATATTAGTAACTTGTTTCATCGTTGCCGCAAAAACTTTTTGATGTTTTGAGAGTTCTTCTTCTTTCGCCTCACGAACCTCGTCGGCAGTAGCGTTTGGTTTATGAATAAAATCATAGGTATCTAGTTCATCCACGATTGAAAGCCAGAAATTCCGCACTTGGTCGATGAACTCGAAATTCCGGACAGTCATCCTGGTGGGATGGGCATCCTCCTCAACTTTTTTCTTGTACATCATCCAAAAAGGATCCACATGCTTTTCCACCGCCTGCTGGATCGCGATCTTGGGCGAAAGCCCTCGTTGACTTCCCGCGATAGAGTTCATGATCACATCGATCACGGACACCGAAGGGTCCTGTGATGAAGCTCCCAGAAGCGTCCCACGCCGCGCCGCGGCAAGCGTCTTTTCCATATGGATGACGTCTGCATCCTCGGTATTGAAACCGAAAGGCAGTTTAAGAATTTTTTCGAACAATTTTGCTCCAAACCGCTCCTGATTCAATCGGATTAGATCCACAGAACCACTTCGGGCATCATCAAAAATGATATCCTCCCGTTTCTCCAGCGCCGACAGGACTTCGTCCTGAAAAAATCTGACTGCCCTTTTTTCCGATGGATCCAGATCCTCAAAATCTCCTTGCTCCCGGATCTCTTGGATGACATGCCGTAACGCAACCTGAGCGAAAATCCTCTCGCCACGGATCCTCTTAAGGATCTCTTCGAAAATCTGGCTTATTCTTTCACTGGACAGAGACACTTCCGATTTCGCTTCTTTTTCCAGCAAAGATCCCGCAATTTTTTGAAAGGCCGCGGTTTCATTACGAATCTTGACCGCCGCCACCTTCGGAGTGTCATAGGGCCTGACCATTGAAATATTTATCCTCTTGTCCGAAGGTTCATATACCGCAGCTTCTCCCAAAACCACTTTGTGCATTCCGCCTGCCGCGCCTCCAATAAGAATGGTTTTTTGCCCGGTGGCTGGTTCAAACGTTTTTCTTTCTGATTCTGTCACAACAGTTGCTTTTTGTTGTACCGCTTTTTCAATCGCATCAAGCTCTTCCAACAAACCATATTTTTTCTCTAATACTTCACTTTGTAAAATGCGATATTCCGGTTGGGATTGGAGCACTGCTTGAAGTTTTTTAGGATTTAATGAAAATTTTTTCTGCGCCTTTTTTTCTATCCATGTTTCAAAGACATGAAAATGGAAGGAAGGCTTGGCGCTTCGTCCATTCCCCCAAATAGAAACTTCCATTTTTTCACCCTTCGCAACCGGATACCTGGAAAAAAGCTCAGATTGGAGATGCCCCTCTAAAAAAGCTTGATCGCTGGCAAAAATAACCTCCGTATGCGACTCTTTTTCTTCGCGATCGGTAGGATCAGTTTGATAACTTGTTAAAAAATACGGATGGCCAAGCCCCTGAGCCCAATACTCTTCTGTAAGAGCCATAGTAAGCAGAACTTCCCTCAATAAACGTCTTAGAGGAGCCTGATCCAAATGTTCAAAGGGCATGCTTTCAAGGATCTCTTTGACCATTTCCGGCTCAACATTTTTCCAAACACGTTGTTTACGAAGTTTTTTCACAGCTTGAGCTGTCTCCGCTTCGATTAAAGGAAGATAAACATCCATCGATCGCGGGGCGCGTATTTCTGAACGCGATGAGGGTTTCTGAATTCCCACTTCGGGGGTTTCTATTTTTATTACCCCGGTTTCAGACATCTTTTCGTCATGGAGTTTTAACAAAATCTCTTTATGGAGTTTCGATAAGATCTCTTTGATTTTTTGGATTGTTTCTTGTATCGCGGAGGGTGAAGATTCCCAATTTTTCAATACTTCTTCAGCGTATTCTAAGAGTTCAATGCTCTTTTCTTCAGGCAAGGTGTACCAAGAAGCGGCTAGTTTTTCTGATGCCACGGACAAGGACTCTGGCGTGATCAGTCCGATCTCTTTTAGCTTTACAACGAAGGCGAGAAATCTTTCCCTTTGCTCAGGAGAAAATTTTACAAATCCTTGCGTCATGGTATCTGCAAATACAGGCCCATTAATTTTTGGAGCCAGGATCAACCGCGCCAACAATTCGCTCATGTCCTGTGACGCAGCAACAATGTCGCCTGTCTGAAGCTTTTCCAAGATAAGACTCAAACTCGTAGCAATGGGAATTTGCATCCCGTCCAGAATGCCGTACATTTCGGCAACAGTGAAAATCTTCCAAAGATTTATTGCCGGGATGTCTCCTCCGTTTAAAAAAGCAAGTTCAACAAACTCATCAGCTACTCGCACCTCGGCGCGAGCTTTAAGTGAGTCACGAGAAGGGCTTGATACAGCAGAAGTTACGTCAAAATCCGCGGTAGGTTGAACCGCACCCACTGCGAGTGGTCCCGCCTCTTTCGGGAGAATAATCCTTTGGGTACTTCCCCTGGCCTTTTCTGCTTTCGCCAGACGTTCTTTCTTTTCAGCTTCCCATTCTTCCTCCACTTTCTTCGAAGCCTCTGGAACCATTTCTGCCGTTCCGGGGATCAAAAGCATCAAATTTTCCAAAACCCTGATACGCCGCAAGAAGTCGTTGCTCTGTCCATTTTTAAACACATCATTTTCAAAGGCTATTTTCCCCAATGCCGCAGCCAGAGACTCCGGACTAATTAACCCAATACCTCTCAGCTCCGCAACAAAAAAAGTGAGGAATTCGTACCGCTGTCCATAAAAATGCTTCATAAATCCTTGCGCTAGGGCGGCTCCGAGCCGGGATTTTGTCAACCACTTGTTACTTATTTGAACGATAACGTTAATGAACGCGAGTTTCCAGTTTCCCCAAAAACCAAACGTTTTAAACTCTTTAGCATGTTTGCTAAAAAACGCACGCTCGCTAATCTTTGGGGCCATGGTCAGCCGCGCCAACAATTCGCTCATGTCCTGCGACGCAGTAACAATGTCGCCGGTCTGAAGCTTTTCCAAGATAAGACTCAAACTCGTAGCAATGGGAATTTGCATCCCGTCCAGAATGCTGTACATTTCGGTAATAGTAAAAATCTTCCAAAGATTTATTGTCGGGGTGTCCTCTCCGTTAAAAAAAATCAGTTTAACGAACTCGTCGACCATTTTCTGAGCACGAGAAGGCTCGTTTCCATCAGACGACGTTGCACCCGTCCGCATCTCGGCGCGAACAGCGGGCTGGAGTAATTCGGATTTTTCTTTCAAAGAAGCGCCGGGGATTTCCAAGGCTGCAACCTGGATCGCATTACTGATCACAGTCTGAGCGGAGGAAACAGGAGTTTTCATGGCCATAATCTTCACCTCAGGTTCAGCGCGCAGGCCGAGAACTTCCTGGGAATAGAACAAAACACGCGTTGCTGCTGGAATTTGGTTTACAACTTTCCCGTCGATGGAAGAGCTCTCCCCCGTCAACGCCATGGGCATGACCGAAGCGTTCCGCAGCGTGACCTCCGACGTGGCCGGCCGGGTTTGAAAACGCAATGAGGCATTTTGATCCTTACTGGAGAAGCGCGCGTCCAAGACTTTCGACAAGACGGGATGGGATTCGATGGCCTGTTTCACGCGTCCGGCAATCTCCGGTGCGCTTATTTTGTATCTGTCAAAAAGGGCCGGAGCCGCTACTTCGAGAATCTCCTTGAAAAAAATCGCTTCCTGCTTGGTCGCAAATGGGTTCCTGACCTCGAAATAGGTGCTAAGATCGGCATTCGCGTCCGACATGACTTTCTGATACATTTCGCCATGATCGGTATTCGTGATACGCGGCGAGAACACGGCATAACCAATCCCTTTTTGGCGAAGGATTGTTTCAATACCGGGAGTATGAAAGCCGCCGGTGTAGAGAACGAAAATTCGGGACTCGGGACTCGGGGCTCGGGACTCGTTTGGGTTCCTCGTTTTGCGAGTCCCGCACGGAAGCGCGAGAAGATTCGTAACAAGCGCTTCATCGCGTCGAAGAGATATATCGTAAAAGTGATAGGCTTGGTCCAAGAATGCTGCAAGCGGTTTCGAATTTGCGGTAAAGGAACGCAATCCGTCCTGATTCAGGAGGATTTTGTTATATTCCTCTCGGTTTAATTCCAGCCGAAGTGTTTTTTCCAGAAGATCGAAATTCCCTAATTTCCGGACCAGTGTTTTTTCATCCCCCGACCGGGCAAGTTTTTGGATCAGACCCTCTTCCAGCGTGTTCATCTCCGCAAGAAGCTCCGTAACGTCGATTTCGGCTTGAAAGACAGCTAGTTTCCAGCTCTCCCAAAAGGACTCTTGACCGTTAAACGACAGCTGATGTTTCTTGGCAAACCGGAATAATTCCTCAAGTAATTTGCGTGGGTAAAGGGCGGGGCCGAATTTTCCATTTATTTTCCGGGAAGACGAGGGTGTGAAGGTTCTGCTTTTTGCTTCGGGGATATAACCTTTTTCGTAACCAAACGTAGCGAATGTTTCCGCGAATTCTTTTTCGGCTGGATCCTTGGCGGCGGACTTAACACTTTGGACTGCTTTTTGCCACTGATCTCTGACTTTTTCAAGGTCAAAACCTTTACGGGCCTCTTCGATCATTACGACACGTAAAAGACTTGGGAAGCGCAATTGCTCGATAGGGTCTTTAAGATCGACCTCAAGAAATTTCAATGATTGTTTCTGCAGGTAGTGGACATAAGCCTGGAGATTCGGATCGGCTTGAGAGGCCGAGGCGTCAAACCGGCCTTCCTTGCGCCGGCTGCGCTCCTTGAGAAAATCACGGAGCTCACCGTTTAATTTTTGCGAACTTTCTTTCTCCAGCCCCGCGCGGATCGGGTCGAGAAGTGCCTGCATCTCGTCCCGCTTGAATAAAAGATCTCGATAGGTCCGGAGATCATCCCGGTATAATCCCGCATTTTCGACGCCGTAAACCCGGCTCCGTTTCAAACCCAAGAGTGCTCCATATTCCAGATTGATATTCCCGACCTGAATTTCCCGTGCGGGGGTCTGGTGCTTGCCAAGCAGAAAAAGCTCCGCACCGTTCAATTCGCCTTTTTGTTTGAGATCGTCGATCACGGCACGGTTTGCGTCCGGGAATTCCCTGAAAAAATTTAAATATTCGGGATGGAGTTCTCCGGCGGCGCCCTCAAGGCCTACTACGAGTCCCGGGAACTTTGTTTCCAAGTACTTCAACATGCCGGCAACATTCTGCTGGCCCTCAGGATTTGCGTGAGCATCCTGGATCTGTACCACGAAACTTTGAGGAGAGGTTCCTGCGGGCGGCTCCCAAAGAGAAACGAGAGAGCCGAGTTCGGCGGGCATGGCGTAGAGATCCTTACGAAGTTCGGTCTGTGCTTTAACTCCGCCTATCAGATCGATGGTCTCGGTTAAAGCAAAGGCTTGAGACGGACTCCCGCAAAGTGTGGTCGCCGTGAACACAACGGCCACAAACAAAGAAACCGTCCTAAGCGTTATAGCTTTCCTGTTGGCAGAAGTCATATTTTTCTAGTTTTTTATGCTTTTTGGCTTTGAGAAACAGCTTCGAAATTTGCGTTGGATTTAAACACTTATTTTCAAGACCCACAACCTTGGAGTAAGTATAACCGTCAATTGCGACATTTGTCAAATTGAGCATCGTTTCTTAACCGTTGAAAACAAAAGAGTTGTATCGTTTTTCTTTTTTAAAAAAGCGGCGGCTTCTGGAGAGGTAAAAACAGGGTGAAACGACAGCCGTTTTCAGCTTCTGGGAAGGCGCTCGGGCACACCCAAAATTCCGGTATTTTTCAGTTAAGGCGCAACAGCATCTGCTTTTCTTAAATTTAAAAAACAGAGTTAATCGGTGCGGTTCAAACGGAAGGATTCTTCTTCAATTTCTCCAATTGTTCCCATCGGTCGTACATTTGGGCAAGCTCTGCCGAATACGCCTCTGCCTGCAATTTGATCCGGGAGATCTCTTTGGGATCTTTTTGATAAAAGCCGGGCTCGGCCATAAGGTTGTAAAGTTCTTCCTGCCTTGCTTCGATCTTTTCGATCTTCTTTAAAAGATTTTTCAGTTCTTGTTGCTCTGCCGGATAAAATTTCGGTGCGCTCTGGTTCTTTTCAGACGCTGAATGACCTTTGGACGTCGCGCTTTTCGATTCACAGGTTTCGCGTTTCATGATGCGCTGGCTCAACCAATCATCATACCCGCCCGGATATTCACGGACCACGCCCTCACCCTCCATCGCCAAGATCGAGGTGACCACATTGTTCAGGAACGAACGGTCATGACTGACTAAAAGTACCGTTCCTTTATATTCGACAAGCAGTTCCTCGAGCAATTCCAGGGTCTCCACATCCAGATCATTGGTGGATTCATCCATGACCAGCAGATTAGAGGGCTTGGCGAAAAGCCTCGCGAGGAAAAGGCGGTTCCGCTCCCCTCCGGATAACACCTTTACCGGGGTCCTGGCCCTGTCAGGGGAGAAAAGAAAATCCTGCAAATAACCGATGATGTTTTTGGGCTTGCCGTTGACGATCACCGTATCACCGGATTCGTTCACGTTTTGAGCGACCGTTTTTTCGGGATCAAGTTGTTCACGCAACTGATCATAATAGGCGATCTCAAGACCCGTCCCGACATGCACGGAACCCTTTTCCGGCTCGATCTGTCCCAAGAAAAGGCGTAGCAGGGTCGTTTTTCCGCACCCGTTCGGTCCGATCACACCGATTTTATCCCCGCGCATGATCTTGACCGAAAAGTCCCGGATCAAACATTTATCGTTGTAGCCATGATTGATATGATGCACTTTCGCGACCAAATGTCCGGACGGTTCCGTAACCTGCGCTTTCATGCGGACACTCCCGATCTCCCGACGCTCGGCCCGTTTCTTCGCTCTCAACCGCTCCAGTGCCACCACGCGACCCTGATTGCGGGTCCGCCGCGCTTTGATACCTTGCCGGATCCAGATCTCTTCCTTCTCCAGTTTTTTCTCAAATCGCGCGCGCTCGGCCTCTTCCGCGTCCAGGGCCATCTGCTTGCGCTCCAAAAAGGTCGGGTAATCACACGCCCAGCTAAAAAGCCTTCCCCGGTCCAGCTCTACGATCCGCGTTGCTAAATGCGTCATGAATGTCCGGTCATGCGTCACAAAGAAAAGGGTTCCAGGATATTCTTTGAGAAAACCCTCCAACCAATCGATCGACTCGATATCCAGATGATTGGTCGGTTCATCGAGAAGGAGGATCTCGGGTTTGAGGATAAGCGCCCGGGCGAGCAAAGCCCGTTTTTTTTGACCGCCTGATAATTTTTCAAACTGGCTTTCAGGATCCAGCTTTACGTGAGAAATTACTTCTTCGACCTCGCGGTTCGTCTCCCAGCCTTGAGTATGATCCATCTCAGCCTGAAGATCACCGAGCTGTTTCATAAGCTGTTCCGAGTACTCGGTTTGAAGACGGTGGTTCACATGGTGGTAATCACTCAACAGTTTCACGCGATCGCCCAACCCCGAAAGCACAAGATCAAACACATTGCCTGAGATCCCCACGGGAACTTCCTGCGGCAGATGAGTGACCCTGATGCCTTTTTGATAGACCACTTTGCCTGAGTCGGACTGCAAGTGACCGGCCATCACTTTCATGAGGGTGGTTTTCCCCACTCCGTTGCGCCCCAGAAGAGCCACACGCTCTCCCTGTTCCAACTGGAGGTCCATATGATCAAAAAGGGGCGGCCCTCCATAGGCCAGCGTAATGTCCTGCAGACTGATCAATGCCATGTTGTTCTTTTCGCTTGAGACAGAAACGTCCGGGCAGTCCTAATACTAATCAATCAAAACGCAATTGAGATCGGAGCGGTTCAAGTCTTTGTTTTTATGAATGGCGACTTGGACAAACTTATGTCCCCGAAGGATTCGCTCCCTCAACAGGAGTGGTCCCCTCGGCGGACGGCATTTGAGGATGGTCACTATTTCGACTGAGGCGCTTGAGCCTTTTCGCTTCCTGTTCCTGCCGGCGGGCCGCCTCTTTTCTCATTTTATTCCCTTTGTAATTGACTCTCATTGTTTTCCTTTCGTTGGTCCCAATATTAATATTGTTCTCTATTTGATTTTAGGGGTTAACAGTACTGCCCAAGTCTTTATTTCTTTTCATCAATGGCGACTTGAGTGGAATTGCACAAAAACGTTTCTTAAAAACTTTGACATAAAGATCTTCGACTTTTTTTCTGGCCCAGGGTGTTTTCCGAAAAAACTTCAGACTGGATGTGATCGTGGGATCAAAAAGAAAACAGCGGACCGGAATACGACTTGCCAACTCCTCCCACCCCACATGCTCCACCAGCCGGCTCAGGATCACTTCCAGCGTCACACCATGCAGTGGATCTTTTAAATTCTGATGCATCAAACTTTACCTTTCCCTTTAACCCGCCTCCCAATCTTCCGGAAACAAAAAAACGTCTGACGTACTTGTTGTCAGACGTTTTAGATAATAAGTTTGACGTCTCATGTCGAGAGCATCACCTTACCTCTAACAGCCCAACGCATTATAGCATGACGTAAGCTTACCATATATGCGCCAGTTGGGAGATAGCATCATCGACCAATTTTCTGGTGTTTAGTCATGTTCAAATAGTGAAAAACGACAAAATAATGTCCGTTTTGTTTACCCTAGAGAGGTAAATATTTCTGCAATTTATTATTGCCGGATAGGAAGAAATGTCGGGTACTAAAGAACGGTTTTTTTCATTTATAGTGGTACAAGTGCCGTTCTGTTCCTGCGACGTCAGGGAAGTGTCGTGACCCACCCGATTGATCTCGTCAAGCGTCTTGCGGATACATTAGCCGTTTTCCTTGAGCGTGGCCCCCAAGCTTTGATCTCGTCCCACGAGTCTTCCATCAGCAGCCATTGTTTCAATCGGACGTATTCTCAGGAGTGGCCCCCGCGGCTCTCATGCGGTCTTTCATGAGCTGAATTTGCGCCTCAATCGCCATCTTGTTGCGCGCCTCTCCTGCTTTTTCGGTCAAGGTTTGGGTGGCGGCCGGCGCAGGCGAGGCCTTATTCGCACCAGACTTGGCGACAGCACCGGCGTTTCCCTTTTTTGCCTCCGCGATCTGTCGGTCGGCCTCCAGTTTCCCGGCTTGCACCAAAAGGTCGGCGTATTTTCCAACAGCATCGATATCCGTGGTGCCTTTGGCCTCGCGACTTCCAACAGGTGGCACCCCCTGCCATTCATAGTCCTTATCGAGATCTCCCTTCGCCACCTTGTCGCGTAGCTCGTTCAGCGTGACATCAAAAACACCTTTCAGGGCCTTCAGTGTTTGATTCAGTTCCTGCAGGTGCTTCACGCGTTCCTGCGGTGAAAGGGAGGTGTCGCGACCCACCCGATCGCTCTCGTCAAGCGTCTTGCGGATCCATTGGCCGTTTTCCTTGAGCGTGGCCCCCCAGGCCGGGGTCTCGTGCGACGAGTCCTCCATCGGCATCCATTGCTTCATGTGGACATACTCATGGAAAACCGTCAGCGTCCAACTCGCGACGATGGACTCGGGCGTCTGGAATCCTCCCTTCGTGCCCGTCTGGGTAATGATGGCGTCACTGATCGCCATGCTCCGCCCAAGTCCGAGGACGCCCGGGTTCACCTCGGCGTTGGCGTCCAACTTGCCGATATAAACCTTGCCGCTCTTGAAATCAGCACGCAGCTTGTCGCCGACATCCTTGCTTCCCATCTTGTCCAGGTAATCAGCCATTTTGTTGATGGCTTCGACATGATCCGGATTGGGCCCGCGGGTTTCAACCTTGTCGCCGCTACGAAGGGACTCATCCTCGGCCGAAAAAGAGGTGCCGGCCATCAAGAACACGACGGCGGTTATGAACAGGATCGAAAGTTTTCGCACAAAATTGAGGAAGTTAAAAACGGCGCCAGTCCCGGACGTTTGCCGCCAATCCATATTGAAATTATGTAATGAGCATTTCATAACTTTTTCTCCTGCCATGCCTGATTCATTTTTAAAATGCATTCTTTTTTCGACTTTTCGCTACTGCCAAGCGTACCCAGGTACCGTTCTGTCTAGAGTTAAGTAATGTGCCTGCCCGACGACGCTTCAATGACGGATCCCCGGAATTCCTAATTCTTGCCTGGGCAGGAGAGCCCTTACTTCGGACCGAACACAAATTTGTTGTTCTTCCCTTCAACCACGTTAATCTCGGTGCTGTAATCCCCCTCCCGGCTGTCCTGTGTCCAGTGGACATCGACGACGTGACGCCCGGTGTAAAGATGATGTGCCCGACAGCTGGAAGTGGCCGTTGATTGGTCACCATACAAGTCATGGATCAATAGCCCTACACTGGCATTTTCGCTTGCGCACACTGTGATCTTCACCTCGGTCGGAGATGCAGAAGATGCTGCTGGAACGAAAGTGTTTGGAGCCGGTGTGGGCGTCAGTGTTTGAATAGCGCAGCCGTACAAGATAAGGGTGGTCTGGCCTGATGGGTTGGAGCAGACAGATTTGCTGTCGGCTATAAGGGTATAGGTTCCGGCCTTAAGTGCCTGATTGAAGTCCCAGATGGCTTCACTCCATCCCGCATAGCTTCCGCCCTTCGTGATCTTGCCCGATGTGCTGCTGTATCCGTTAGGGCCGGAGAGAGTCGCAGAAAGGGTTTTTCCTCCCACGCTGGCATTGTACCAAATTCTGATGCGGGTGATATTTGTCTCTTCAGCCAGGGTGAACGAGGTGCTTTGGGTATGACCGCAGGCACCCAGGTAATTGTAATTGAGCACGGTCTTTTCTTCTGAGCAACTCCCCCGGGAAGCTGAATCATTCGGATTTTTCTCCAGCGCCCCGTTAGCATCGGAGATTTCTTTCCCTGGCTGCGGCGAATCACGCTCAATGATACCCGATATGCACGAAGTGTTCGGATTCTTTCCCGGCGAAGAGCGTTTCAACCAGCAACGTGGGCGTGGTCCCTGTGTTGTATTCGGTTTTACATAGGTCCATGCCATGCATTCCCGTGTGCGCACGCACTCTGCCCGACACGCTTCGGGATCAGCAGTCGGTAGATCAAAGCCCCGAATATCGGCACCTGCTCGATCCGTGTCCATCTCCATGGGTCCGATACGTACTCCTCGATCTTCCGACCCAATCGAATCGGCACTTTTCGTTTCCGCCTTAGCTGCCGCGAAGCACCAGTCATGGAAGGTGACCGAAATGGGATCGTTGGTACCGTTGTTCTGCAGAATAAAACTCAGGGATTGCAGGGGTGGCGTCCGCGTATCGGACCAGATCGCCCGGTCATCGCAGTAACCGGTCACCTTTCCCCCCCGGCGCTCTATGCGCAGAGTCCCGGAATTGCCGCACGCGGCATCGCCTTGTATCCCCGGAGTCCAGATGTGGCTGCCACTCCCGAACTGGTCACGGACTACCAAAAAGAAACTGTCGGCGAAGGTAGCATGAAGTTGTACCTGGTTCAGCCCGCCCTCGATTCGTGCATTCCGGAAACCAACCTGAACCTCGAAGTCGCCGGTTACGGGGTTCTCGCTCAAATCCATGTTCATGCCGGCATTTTGCAGGCCTCCCGGGCTATTCCCCTGCTTAGCCACTACTAGGGTGTTGCCGGAAAGCGTCAGGCTGTATAAACCAGGGGTGGTTTCAACCTTCCGCCATTGTCCGGAAACCACCGAGGCAGAGGCAATTTTTGCTGCTTCGGCGGCTCTTGCCGTTTCCGCCTTCTTGGCGGCTTCCTCGATTTCCTTCTGAAACTTCTCATACTCAGCCCCTGCCGCAATCACCGGCGCGTATTGCGGATGAACCTTCCGGACAGCCGCTAGCGCCGTGCCGGCCTGCTGGAGATCTCCTTCAAGGAGGGCCTTGCGCATCTGTTCTAACTGCCGCTGCACTTGCAGGCGCTCGTTTTGCCATTGGGCTAACAGCTTCTTCGCTTCCTCGTTCTTCGGATCAAGGTCCAACGCCGCGCCGACCAAGTCAATCCCCTCGTCGAGCTTCCCTTGCTTTACAAGCTCTTTTGCCTTTTGAAGTTTCTCATAGGCTTCTTTAGCCTTGTT
>Ga0265297_10002912_pt1 | contig 32766 bp, 31 predicted proteins | sample Munlanlwell13791_FD_192502 | JGI IMG/M metagenome (GOLD analysis project Ga0265297, IMG submission 192502) | Leachate microbial communities from a municipal landfill in Southern Ontario, Canada - Leachate well 137-91 | ecosystem: Engineered > Solid waste > Landfill > Unclassified | place...
CGCATAGAGATGGACTTCTTCAGCGGCACGAACATGAGCATAGGCTCGATCGCGCCCAGGCTCCGCAGGGCGTACGCTGGGATCGGCCAGACGCACTGGCGAGTGCTCGTGGGCCAGGAATGGGAACTCTTCTCGCCGCTCAACACCGCCACCCTCAACATAGGCTCAAACCTCTGGACCCAGGGGAACCTCGGTTTCAGGAGGCCGCAGATCCGCGCCACCTATATGCACGGAATCGGCGAAGGGAGCGGCATGGAGTTGGCCGCCAGCGCCAACCTGCCGTCCAACGTGATGACGTTCAACGACAGCGGGAACACGACCTGCGTGCCGATGATGGAGGGTTCGTTCGGCTACTATCACAAGCTGCCCGCGGGAAAGCTGTGGGCCTACATCTCAGGCCTCTACGCCAGGCACAACAATGCGACCGCGGGGGCGTCGGACGTTAACAACTGGGGCGTCGCCGCAAGCCTCGAGGTCCCGGTCCACAAATTCTTCAGGCCGTCGGCCGAGTTCCAGTACGGCTACAGCCTGGGCACCGCGCTCTCCATCAGCCAGGACAACCGAAGGCAACGCTCGATATCAGGGTGGGGGCAGATAAAGAGCAACTGGCTCAAGTGGCTCGAGACCAATGTGGGTTACGGAGTCGACGACGCCAAGGGCTCGGAGGTCCCGGCAGGATGGGTGAAGAGAAACCAGATGGGATTTGCCAATCTCATGTTCAAGCCGCACGAACAGTTCGTTATCGGTCTGGAATATAATTACCTGCGCACCACCTATCAGGGGACCGGCGCATCCGAAGGGAACGCGGTGTTCACGAACGTGCTGTTCTACTTCTAGACCGCGTCATTCCGTCGAGGTCCCCTCGATCTCCTCCGCAGGGGTCTTATACTTTCCCTCCTCCGGAGGAGGAGGCGGCTGCCACCTTCTCTTCTTGGGCATGTGTATGTTCTCGTCGTGGGTGCCGACCTCGGAGCCCTGATAGAGGACATCCTCCCTCTGCTGATCCTCGATCCTCTGCTGCTCCTCGTCCTCTTGCCACTGCGCAAAGGCGGAAGACGCCGGCAGGAGCATGGCTGCGATTGCGGCCGCGGCTGCGATCTCTCTTATCTTCATGTCATCCTCCGATACCTCTGCATTGATATCGCACCTGTCGGGACTGTTTTCAAGCTATTGTATCAGCCCCTCTGCAAATTCCTCCATCACCGCCCTGCCCTCTTCAGAGCCCTTGAACGATTCGTCCGCCTTGCGGAAACTCTGCATCACCTTCTTCTCCACCTCTTCGCCCCTGAGCCCGAGCCTGTAGGCGGCGGCAAAATCAGAGGATGCCTTGCCGTATTCGCGCTTTTTTTCGCGGACCAGACCCGCGAGGAACCAGTCGAACGCAGGGACGAGCCCCTTCTCTTTCACAGGCGCGAGCCCCGAGTTTTCCTTGCCCTTCCCCATGCCGGCGATCGAAAGGCAGCGGGCGTATTTCGCATGCCCGCCCTTCTCAGCCCATGACCTGGCGGCGCCGAGATCCCCGCGCACGGCGTTGGATATCACCAGGCCCTGCGTGGCCCTGTATTTGTCGCCGCCCGCCTTCATGCCTCTGGTCAGGAGGCCGTCCACCGCAAAGTCGCCCGACTCCATCCTGGCGTACGCAAGATCGATCAAAAGCCTGCCGTCGCCGGGGGCGGCCGCGAGCTCGCCCTCGATCTTCGCCGCGCGCTTCCGCGCCTCCGCCGTCTCCCTCGGCTCGGCCCTCTCTATCTTTTCCCTTCGCAGCCCGCTGCCGTAGAGCCTGGCCAGGATCGCCCGGGGTTGCCCGGAGGGGACATCCACGGAGAGTTCGGTCACGACCTCGCCGCCCTCGGCCACGATCCGCACGTCGTGTTTGCCCGGCTTCACGAAAAATCTGCCGACTCCGAAGTCCGACGGAAGGCTGCGCCAGCTCCGCTCGTCCGCCTTTTCGGCGGCCGACATCGAGATGCCCAGGAATATGAGGGCTATGCCCGCGATCTGCGCCTCCACCTCGTCCTCTTTTGCCAGCTCCGCCCCTGCAACGTACAGTCCGGTCTGCAACGCGGACTTGACCGCCTTCCGAACAAAGCTGCGCTTCTGCCGCTCGGCCAGAGCCTCGAGTATGTCGCCTCCGATGCCGTAGAACGAGTGGGTGGAGCCGGCCTCAACGTCGTCTATGAAGACCTTCGCATCCCGTGCGCCGCCGGGCCAGGCGACGACGGTAGGCAGCTGCACTGATACGAGGCCCGTGGTGACCGACTCTGAAACGTATTCAGGGGATCTGCCCGCCTCGACGATCACCACTATCTCGCCCTTCTGCCTGCGGTAGTTCTCCGAGGCCTTCCATGCGCCGCTCTCGGAAGAAGGCAGCGCAGACGCAAGCCCGCTCCTGGAGGCGGAATACTTCAGGTCCAGGCCATAGTAAGGGAGGTCCTTGTCCAGCTTGCCGGTTCGCCTGTAGTCTATGAGCGCGTCGCCTATGTGCCCCATCGCCTCCCAGACGACGGCGGAGAGGTAGGTCGCGAACGCGTTGGGCGGGCCGCCTGATTTGCCGTAGACGCGTTCAGAGACGTTCTCGATGCGCCTCACCTCCACCAGCGCCTCGTCCCATTGATCGAGCAGGATATAGTTGAGCATCCGGATCACCGGGATGAGGACCTTCTCGTGCCTGTCGCCGGAGTAATTTACCGCCTCCTCGCTCCACAGAGTTGCGGAGGTCTCGCGCGAGATGCTCTTCGGCTCGTACGCGTTCGAAAGCTCCTCCGCCTCGGCGAGCGCGCGGTTGCTCTCATCGAAGCGGCCCGCCGCGTGCAGGATCATGCCCCTGTCCATGAGATGCAGGAGCCTGTCGCGGGAAGAGGGTTCCACCTTGTCGATGAGCTCCGCAGCCTTATCGTAGTCGCCGCGGAAGAGCGCCGCGTGCGCCGCCCCGGCCTTGGAGTTGTACGTGGAGGCGCAGGAACAGAGGGACATCGCGATCAGAAATGCCGGCACCAGACCGAACGAGCGCGGATTTTCGCGAAGGGAAGCGGTGCGCATATTATATCGTGACGCGCTTCTTCGTGAACTTCTTCTTGATCTCGAGCTCGTCCGCCCAGATGATCTCCGATGTTTCGAGATCAGTTATCTCCATCGTGGTCTTGTAATAGACGATCTCCTTGCGTCCCACCGGCTGCTTTATCGCCGCGATGTGGCCCGAGAGCATCCAGTCGGCGCCGATCTGGCGGCCCTTCTGCTTCGCCGTCTCCGGGCTCACGTAGCCCGAGCCCTGGTATTCCAGCTCGCCGGCGATCTGCTTGCGCAGCCTCTCGTTGAGGAAACGCACCTGGCCCGAGTCGAGCAGGCGCTGGCGGATCATGTTGGTGAGCGAGAGCATGTCGATGTGCTCATCGGTCCCGTTGCTGAAGAGGCTCACGATTACCGCCGGCTTCTTGTCCTGCGTGGCCATGAGCTCGCTAGAGAGCATGGACTTGGCCAGCCTCTCCGCAATCACCTGCAGGTCGGCCTCCACGAACTTGTCCGAGATGAGCCACACCTCTCCCGGATCGATGTACTTGCCCTCGGTATAGACCTTCTTCGTGGCGCACGACCCGAGGCACAGCGCCATGGCGACAAGAATTATCGCAGCTGATTTTGCCTTCATCTTCGCCTCCTATAAAAGGTTTCCCATCTTCTCGGCTATCGTGCGCTCCACGTACTCGCCAAGCGCGCGCACGGCCGACTTCTCCGCCATTGCCTCGCTCTTCGCGTTAGCGCTTGCAGACCAGGTGAGCGTCGAGACCTCCTCGCCGGACGCCGGATCGAATATCGCGAGGTCCAGATCGGCCTGATAGATCTGCATGATCATGTCCTTGCCCATATCGATCGAGCCCTTGTACGTGACGTCGGTGACGCCCTTGAGCTCATACGTTTTTTCTCCGGCAGCCGTCGTCACATACCCTGCGCGATTCAAGCCGTTTATCACATAGCCGCGCACCTTGGCGGCCGGCCCCTCGATCGCCACCGTGAACCTGATCTGCTCCCTCGTCCTGCGAATCGCCTCGCGCAGCGTGGACTCGTGGTAAGGGGCCTCCATGAGCGAGTAGGCGCCTCCCGGCTTGAGTATGGAGAGCAGCTCTTCGATCTGGGTGATCTCGCCGGCCATGGCGAGCGCCCGGTCGTAATGCGATATCACGGAGAGCTGCCTGCCCTTGTCGCGCGCATCGCCGGCAGCATCGACCTCGGACGCGAGGTCCTGCTTTATGCGCTGAGCGCGCTTCTCCAGATTCTTGGAAGCTTCGTAGCGGTCAAGCACGGCGAGCGCGTAGAGGATGCGATCCTTCTTATCCTTGTAGTATTCCTTTATCTCCACGCCATCGAGGACCTGTTTGGCGGTCGCGGTCACGACGTCCGTCTGCGTGGATTTTGCGCCCGAGGCTCCGCCGACCGCGCGCTCGGAGCGCGTGGTCACCTTTACCTCGGAGCGAATCGTCTTCGCGATCTCGGCGCGCGCGCTGTCGCCGGCCCACTCCATCTGCTGACCCTTGCCGCCCTTGTCGAGAGGAGTCGAGCCCAAGCCGATGAAATAGCGCGGTTCAGGGTATTTCTTCGAACTGCCGCCGATCCAATCCGGTCCTGATTTCGCCCAAGCCGTTGAAACCGAAAAGATGAACATCAGTGCGGCTGAAATATAGACGATACGCCTCATGACTCCCTCCGATCACGGTTTTTCAAGCGTCTTCTCCACGCTCTCCTCTTCCGCCTGCTTCAGCTCGTCGATCGTCTTCTCAACCTTTTCCTTAATCTCCCTGTCTATATCTCCGCTCTTCTTCGCGCTCTTCCTCAGGTCGCGCGTCATATCATCGGCAAAGTCCTTTTCGATCGCAGCGAAGAATCGGCTCAAGTCCACCTTGGCGAGCGACTGACACCCCTTATACTTGCCCCCTTTTTTGCAGTACCTGGAGACTATGACCGAGCCCTCCACCGTCTGCTTGGAGCTCGCCTCCACCACGCTCTGGGAGATGGAGAAGTTGCGCGATCGGACCTCCTCCATGTAGTTGCCTACCAGACTCCCCATGAACGAGGCCACCTGGGAGCGGGCGTTGAGATCCGCGCTCTGCCTGAGGTCGTACTTCTCGGTCCAGTCAGGGTTGGAATAGCCGATCGTCATGAAGATATTGCTCTTTCGGTCCCAGGACTGCCCCTCCTTCTTCCACCACTTGCCGTCCGGGTCGAGGTTCTGCCCCCAGTGCGAATCGTCCTTTGCGCATGCGCCTGCCAGCGCAACGCACGCGAGGACCAAAACAATAATGCGAAGATGGTTCTTTTTCATGGCGCCCCCCTGGATTGCGTTCGGATTCAGGGCGTCACGATAGTAAATGCGATGAAGCGTGTAAATAGGCCAAAAAATGGCCCCGGGGAGAACCCCCGGGGCCGATAAAAACAGACACAAACAAATCGGTTCATTACTGGGCAGGCGGTTTGTCAGAACTTGTGATCAGAATATAAGTGTATGCATCGGACGGCGTGAGCTGTCCGGCCAGATCGACCCCCCTGAAAAAGAAATAATAGCTATCGCCCGCCATGAAAATCAGGTCATCATAGCCGTCGTTGTCGACGTCGCCAACCGGGACCCTGCTGAAATCGAGCAAAGTATAAGTTTTATCGTTTCCTATGCTGACGTCATAGTCCCGCTCAAGCGCATAGAACTTGGCCCAAGTGTCGCGCCCATACATGATGAAGAATTTGTACTCTTTCTCACCAACCTCATCCAGGTACGAGGCATTGATCAAAAGGTCCTCATTTCCATCTGCGTTGAGATCCCCGCCCGAACGAACGGTCAACCCCTGATACGAATTCCACTTTTCAATCGTCACGTCGGCATCGGCCTGCGTGAGACCGGCCGGCCATTCCGCCCTGCCGAAGAAGATGTAGATCTTCGGATAATTCAGAGTGTAGATATCGAGCTCGTCAAACACCACCAGCCCGTCGGTCGCGACTATATCGCTGATGCCGTCGGCATTGACGTCCGCCGTATTGACCGTATTGAATATGCGCATATAGGTGTTCATGCCGATCGCAACCGTCGGCGCATCGAGCATCCCGGAGAGGTTCGCAGTGCCGGGGTAAACGAGCAGCTCGGATGAATATACCGTTTTAGTCGTGGGCGTTTCGCGACTGCCCACCAGATCCGCATTCGTGGCCACGGCAACGATATCGCCGAGCCCATCGCCGTTCACGTCCGCCACCTCGGGTGCGATATTCGCCATGCTGTACGAAGGCGCATCGGACACATAGCCTATGATCCCCTGCTCGGCCGCAGCCGCCGAAACCTCCGTGGGCACCATGCCCACGATCAGCGGCAACTGACCTTTTATGATGCTCACGACGTAATAGGAGGAGCCCTTCATCGGCTCGCATACTTCATTCATTGAGATATCGTTGATCCCGTCTCCGTCCACATCGCCGATATCCTGGGCCGAGACTACCACGCACTCCTTGCCGCTCTCAGAAAGATAACCGGTGCCGGAGAACGCCGATAGAGCGGTCATCTCAGCCATGGTGGCCTCGGTAACAATAGACGCCAAACCGCTGCTGCGATACGCTGAGAAACCCACCTTTCCCGACCCGTCCATGTTCGTGATCATATCGCTCATGGTGAAAGCCGTTGACCCGGCGTCGATATTCCAGAGGCTGTCAACGAAATCATACGGATCAATCAAGACACCCTTTGAAGCTATGATACTCTCGCCGTTCAGGACAAAGGAGTAATAGTGTTCCTTGCCGTCTTTGTCCGTGTATTTGTATCGCACCGGATAATCCGCAGTGCAGTATTGACTCCCGTCAAAATCATACGGGTTCGATCTCATGGCCACGACGTTCGGTGAACTTCGAACAGTGACGTTGAGGTTGGCGCAATACGGGAATGCCCCGTAGATGGTGTACCTCTTTCCGTTGGTGGACCGGAACGTGTTGTTTATCCTCAGGTCATTGCCTTCCTCATCGGCGACAGAGGCCTCGAACAATGACTCATCCACCGCCTCGTCGAATTCGACGACGATCCCCCTCCCTCCCATGTCAGAGGAGTCCGTCGACGCGATCGCGATCACGGTGCCGCCGCTCGTCCCTCCGCCCCCATCTTCCCCTTCACTCTCGGCATCCGGGAACGTGATTGCGCCGCCCATCCTGCAGCCGGACGCAAAAAGGACGAGACCTGCGGAGAAAAGGAAGATCAGGAGCGTCTTCAGGCAATAGCTCCGATCCAGACAAATGGCCCTGGTCATAATGACCTCCCGTCGATAAAATATGTAACCATCTAATCCATATACACAAATAAGCACTAATCGTGCCAAGAGGCTCAGCCAATGTATCCTATTAACATATTGATATTATTAGATATTACAACCAGGACTGATTTCGGCAGGGTATAAATATACTCTTAATCGCCAAAAAATTGACTATCTGTCAAATTATCCGACAGCTTTAATCTGGGTCTTGAAGGAGCTCCGCATCCTGGTGAAGAGCGAAAAGAGCGAGCGGTCGCGAAAGTCCGGGAAGGCCCAGGGCAGCGGCTCCCATCCCTTGTTGTACCAGAGCAGCACGTCCGCGTATGCGCCGGGCGCCAGCGCCACTTTGTGGCCGCCGTGTTTTCCGGAGACGAGCACGAGCTTGGAGGAGTCCAGATAGCCCGGGTCGATGTTGACAATCCTCCTGCCCTTGACTGCGAAGCGGTATTCCACCTCCTGCGTGAACTGTTTGAATCCGGCCGCAGCCTCCCCGGGCATGAGCTTTGAAAACGAGACAAAGCAGCGCGAGAGATCGGGTCCCATCTCGGGTTCGTAATAATTCGTGTGACTGAAGGCTTGCCAATCGCCTCTGATGTCGGGCTCGCCGAAGAGCGGCTCCATCATCTCGAGCACGCCTTCGATGAGATCGGTGCGCGACGTGAGCAAACCTGCGATAGGTTTTACGAGGCTGTTCATCGCAATCCTTTCCATGCGTCGTGCGCCATGGACACGAGGCGACGGTCGATGCCGAAGCTCCGCTCGACCTCTGCGGCGAAACCCGCATCGAGGCGCACATGGTTCTTTTCCCCTTCGCGCACGAGCCGCATCCTTCCATCGCGCATGTAAAGCTGACCCTCGCCGGTGAGCCGCGATACGCACAGATGCCTCATCATGGGCCAGTCGAACGAGTCCATCCAGCGGCCGCGGAACACCTCGTCCGAGACCGGCTGATCGCGCAGCCTGTACCTTATCTTCCGCGCGCCGTCGCGCTCCGAGATGAGCATGAGCTGGCTCGATGCGCCGAGGCGCACCAGCCTCTGCGCACCCAACTGACCGCGCTGGACCGACTCGCCGCTCTCGGGGATCAACAGCGGCTCCTGCATCAGATAGCCCGGGTCCACGAGAAACTTGTCGCGCCCCATGCGGACCACGAGCGCACAGTGCGTATCCGCTCCGTAGGAGCGGTCGCAGAGCACGGGATAGATATCGAATCCGCTGAAGGAGAGGACCTGCCTGAAGAAGTGCGTGAGCGAGAAACACGTCCCGCCGGCGCCGAGCTCGAGATGATCCTTGAGAACGATCTCCGGCGTTCGGATGCGCTCTTCAAAGTCTGAAAACTCCGCAGCGCGCAGGACCTTGGTGAAGTTCTCGTACGGGAGCCTCGCGAACTCATGCGCCAATGCCGCGAGATGCGCCAAATCCGCCCCGGCCTCGCGCGCGCCGACGAGCCTCAGGAACTCCCGCGCCGTGTCGCTGTAGTCGCCGCGGATCATGATTTTTTTTGATGCTTCTTTCTCCACTTGTACGGCTCTTCGAAGGATGGCTTGGGAGAAACCTTTGCGGCCTCGAGTATCTGCAGGGCGAACTCGGGCATGCCGTTGTCGCCGAAGTGGGATATGCTTTCGTACGCAAGACCGGCCTTGATGAGCTTTGCGCCGAGCAGCTCCCCGTCGAGCAGCACGTGCGCCAGGGTTCGGCCGTACCGGTCTTTGCCTGACCTGACGATCAGCACGCGGCCCGCTTTTTTGATCGCATCCTCCGTGAACCCCGCGGCATCCCTCCCGCCTTCCTGGTCCTTTGCTATCCCGTGCCTCGGGTGGCTTATCTCGGGAGCATCGACTCCCAGCATGCGGATATCCTCGCCCCTGCATTCGAACGTGTCGCCGTCGTCGAAATCGATCTTCGAGATCGGGCACTCCGCGACGTCGAGCTTCCTGTAAGGCCCCTTCTTTTTCGCGGCTGCGTAGGCTGGAAGAGAGACGAGCAGGAATGCCGACGTCAAGGCCGAGCAGAAAATAATTTTGAAGGATCGCTTCATGCGAATATCCTCTCGCACTCGTCGAGCGCCGCGTCCGCATCAACGACCGCCGTCACTCCCTTTATCTCCCAGGTCCCTATGCCGATGACCGGTTTCCCCGCTGCGCGAGACATGGCGATCTCGGAGAGGGTGCCGTACGCGCCGCCGATCGCGATCACGGCCTGCGCCGTGTGGGCGATGATGGCGTTCCTGGCGTAACCCATGTTGGTCGCGATCGATATGTCGACGTAGCGGTTCGCCGAAGAGGCGTCCGCGTGCGGCACGACGCCCACCACCGTCCCCCCGGCCTTGGACGCGCCCTTGCTCGCCGCCTCCATCACGCCGGAGAGCCCTCCGGTCACCAGCACCCAGCCACGCCTCCCGATGAGCTCGCCGACCCTCTCAGCTATCTCGGCTTCCTTGAGGGATGCCTTCGACCCGCCGATCACCCCGATTATCGTCTTTCTCATCTTCCCTCCGCATCCAGTCTTTTGTCCGCAAGCGCGCGCCATATCCTAAGAGGGATGCTCCGCCTTATGTCAATCGCCTTGTGCGGGCACGCCTCGTGGCAGCAGAAACACTCTATGCACCTGCGCTTCGCTATCTTCGGCGCGCGTGACTCGTCGGGCCAGTCTATCGCCGCCACGGGGCACGATCGGACGCACAGCCCGCAGAGGAGACACCTTGCGCGCGATATACTCGGCTCCGCCTTCAGGCGTTTCCATATGATCCTCGTGACGAAGTGGGATATCCGCCAGTCGCGCACCCCCCTGACGTAGGTCGCCGGCAAAAGGAAACCGGCCGGCCTCAGCGCGTCGATCGGGTCTCCCACTGCGGCGGCTCCGTCGCACTCGCGCCATAACCCCAGAGAGACCGCGGCCCTGACGGTGTCCACCTCCATGGGCGCCACTCCCACGAGCACGCAGCATGCCCAGTCCACCGCGTGCATGTTTACGCCGGCGGCTATGACTCCGAGATTCTTGAGGGGCCCGCCCGAGGGACCGTTGCCCTCCATCGCTACCACGCCGTCTATGATGCTGAGCGCTGGCTTCACGGCCTCCGCGAGCCTGACGCACATCTCTGAGAACTCGTACGGCTTCGGGTTCTTCGCGTGAAGCGCCGACTTCTGAAGCCCGCATATGCAGCCGTACATGTTTTTCACGGCCAGCGTCATCACCGTGAGGCTGTGGGTCTTGAGCTTGGGAAGATTCACGATGACGTCGGCGGCCAGGGGGACCTTTGATATGAGGAAGCCCGCGCGCTCATCGCTGCCCGCCGCTTCGAAGGGTTTCTCTATCAGCCCCTCGCGCCTGCAGGCCTCCCTGATGCCCGTGACCTCCCAGACCTGATCCCTCGGATGCACGCCGTTCGAGCTGTCGCCCACCCACACCTCTGCTCCGGCCTTCTTGAATATCCTGCCGGCTGCAGCGACGAACTCGGGATGCGTGGTCGTCGCCATCGAGACCGCGAACGCGCCGAGCATGTTGGGCTTGAGCAAAACTCTCTTTCCGCGCACCGCCGCGAGATCGAACCCGGCTGCGTCGATCGCCCTGCGGATAGAGGCCTCCAGAGAGATCGGCTCGTAATCCCTCTGCCCTATGAACGCCACTTTGTGCTGCATGCGCCCGATAATGCCCTGCTGCATCGCAGAATACAAGCGATCAACTAGGAGGTGAGAAGTCTGAGGGCCTCGGAGTATTTCTCGGCGGTCTTTGCCACCACTTCGGGCGGGAGCTCGGGCGCGGGCGGCTTTTTGTCCCAGCCGCTGGCCACGAGCCAGTCGCGCACGTACTGCTTGTCGAAGGATGGCTGCGCGCGCCCCGGGGCATAGCCGGCCACGGGCCAGAAACGCGAGGAGTCCGGGGTGAGGACCTCATCGATGAGGATGAGCTTATCGCCCAGGATGCCGAACTCGAACTTGGTGTCCGCGATGATGATCCCGCGCTCGCGCGCGTAGGCCGCAGACTCCTCGTAGATGCGGATCGATACGTCGCGAACGCGCCCTGCCAGATCGCGGCCTATGAGCTTTGCGGCCTTTTCAAATGAGATATTCTCGTCGTGCAGCCCGATCTCCGCCTTTGTGGATGGAGTGAATATGGTCTCAGGAAGCTTGTCCGACTCCTTGAGCCCCTTCGGCAGTTCCATGCCGCAGATCGCGCCCGTCCTCTGATAGTCCTTCCAGCCGGAGCCGGAGATGTAGCCGCGCACGATCGCCTCGACCGGCAGGGAGCAGGCCTTCTTCACCACCATGGCGCGCTCGCCTATCCTGTGCACCCATTCCTTGTCCTTGACCACGTCCGAGAGCGTGCGCCCGCTCACGTGGTTTGGAATGATGGAGCGGGTGCGATCGAACCAAAATCGCGACATGTTCGTGAGTATCTCTCCCTTGCGCGGGATAGGAGTCGGCAGCACAACGTCGAAGGTGGAGATGCGGTCGGTGGCGATGATGAGCAGCTCGTCGCCCAGATCGTAGATGTCGCGGACCTTGCCTCGCGCCTTGAGTTTCAAACCCGGAATCTCGGTCTTCACGAGCACGTCTGCCATATGGATCTCCTTTATCTCTGCGCGCCATGAGGGACTCGAACCCCCGACCCCCTGGTTCGAAGCCAGGTGCTCTATCCACTGAGCTAATGGCGCAAACTAAAGGCCCCTGCGCTATACAGCAGGGGCCTTGAAGGTTCCACAAAAATCATACGCCATCAGCAGGTGCATTCGAGCGTACAGCCTCCCGTCGCATCCTCCACAAGCGTGCAGGTCAAATTCTGGCCACCGCAGACCGCTGTGATCTGACCTCCACAGGTATTCGGAGTAATCCCCGTGCTCACGACATTGGTGCACTCGCCGAAAGTCGTCATGTTCACCGTAAACGTCGTGAGATCAGCCGACGCCGTCATAGTGCCGGTAAATACCGAACTATCGGCGGCAGTGCAGGTTGTCCAGGTAAGCGTGCTCTCCGCAAGATCCACCACCACGTTGCCCGAGACCGGGCAGGGGCAATCGGTTTGAACCTGGGTGATGCACTGTTGAATCGTCGCATCCTCTATTATCGTTCCAAACGAATCGAATGACCGGATGGCCGCTTCTTCCGCAGCAGTGCAGTCCGTGCTGCTGCTTCCTCCGCAGCCGATAAAGGAAGCCATGCAAAGCAGCATTGCAACGATCGCGATCCTCTTCATACCCCCTCCTTTGTCAGTTTTTTCAGTTTTAAGCCCTGCGGAATCTTCTGTCAATCACGGTTTCCGTAGGCCGCGGTGACCGTTGTGGCGATCCCGCCCCTGACGTTGAAATGCGCCTTCACCTCGATCCAGCGCGGCGATATCTTCGCCACGATATCGTTGAGGATTTGGTTGGTCACCGCCTCGTGGTATGCGCCCTCGTCGCGATAGCTCCACAGGTACAATTTCAGAGACTTGAGCTCCACACAGAGCTTCGCGGGGACATATCTTATAATGATGCGGGCGAAGTCCGGCTGCCCGGTCATGGGGCAGAGGCAGGTGAACTCCGGGCAATCCATCTCGATCTCGTAGGGACGCTCGGAGTTCGGATTGGGAAACACCGCCAGTTCTTTTGAAGGCTCAGTAGGCATATTTTTACCAGATGCAGCTCTCCGGCTCCGTGGCCACCAGATCGTTGTACTCGGTGAACGTCCCTTCCTTTATGAGCCCCCCCTCGAACTCCACGGTGTAAATCCGCCAGTACTCGTAGGAGTTGGGGTTCGCCGACGGGATCTCGAAGGTCTTGCCTATGCCAGCGCCCTGCACCGACACGACGGCCCTCACCGGGTTGCCCTCCAGGTCCACGCTCTCCTGATTGATCAGCCCGTCGCCGGCGAATTTCGGAACGTAGAAGCAGTATAAGCCGTCGAACACGGCGGGCATAACGGTCGTGACCTCCGGGCCGTAAGAGAAGCGGTCGTCCGTATCAAGAGCTATGTACGGAGCGGTGGCGAGCGCGCCCTGGTCGTTATAGAAGATGTGGACGTTCTCGCTGCGCGTGTGGCTGTCTATGTCGCGAGGATCCTTGCCCCAGGTGAGGGTCGTGGTGAGAAGCGGGCTGTCGAACACGAAATCGCCGATGGAGTAGCAGCCGTTGGCAGGGCACGAGTCCACGGGAAACGAGACGTTCACGTCGGGCGACGTCCCTGTGATGTAGTCGGCGACCTCTATCCATCGAGTGCTGTCGCCGACCCTGCATGTGTAGCCCAGCCCCACGGGTGCCGGCACGCAGAAGTTTCCCGCCTCCGCTATCTGCGACTCCGTCCTCCATCCTGCGCCTATGCAGCCGGCGGTGACCAGATTGCCCGCGATCTCCACCGGCTCGCCGGAGACGTTGCCGGTGAGGCAGGCGCTCTGTTTGAATTCCCCGGCGTGAATCCAGCTTATGTGGTCGACCTCGCCCTGATAATACTGGTTCGCGCCCGCAACACCCGGCGGCGTGCCCCCGCAATTTTTCGTAAACTGGCCCGTGTTGTATTCGTTCCATTCGGCGGTGTCGGTTGCAAACCTCCAGCCCGGCAGGGAAGCCGGTTTCGCCTGACACTCAGACGAAGCGCCGTAGACGGGGATGCGCACCGTAACCGTCTTGCCCGCGCACACGGAGAGGGGCACCCCGTTCTGATCGCAATATATCTCCATGAGCGCGCTCGACACCGATATGCCCCTGGTGAGGCCATCGACCTTGAGCGAGAGGAACGAATTGGGCGCCTCGTCCGGCATCTCGACCGCAGAGACGTCGATGGGCGTGAACGAGCAGTTGATCGTGCCTGAGACCGCCACGCCGCTCGCGTCGCACAACTCGCTCGCATCGAACGTGAGACTGGAGCCGGTGTTCGCGGGGTCCAGAGCCTCTCCGCCCGTCTCAGCGTCAGGGACCGCCACCGGCTCGCCGCGGGCGGCTAGGACCGTGGGCGTGATCGGCGTCAGAGACTTGGCTATGACGAGTATCTCGCGGCACTTCTCCACGTAGCCCGTTGCGTTGAAGCAGAACACCCGGGAGGCCGCCTCGATACCCGACGCCGTGTACCAACCCTGGGTATTGGCGGTGGCGATGAGTGCGCCGTCGAGGGTGACCGTGGCGCCGACGGTGATGCCCACATCGCTCTCGTCGACTACGCTGCCCTGTATGCAGCCCATGGTCGCACCGCCGCAGATGTCGTCGTCCACGCCGGCGCCGCCCCCTCCACCGCCGCCGTTGTCGTCAGTGGTCGTCTTGCAGGTGAAGAAGAGGGCCGAGAACAGGATTATGACCGCGGCCGTGATTAATTTGCGAAATCCCATAATTATTTGATCGGCGCGTCCACCTGCCGGGCGATCACGCCCGCCTCGGAGAGGAGCCGCAGCGGCACCTCGGCGATGGTGTAGGCCTTGTCGTAGACTACCTCCGCAAGCCCGGAGTTGATGATCATCTTGGTGCAGATGAGGCACGGCGAATAGGTGGTGTAGATCGTGCCGCCCTTGATGGAGACCCCGTGGTACGCGGCCTGGACGATGGCGTTCTCCTCGGCGTGAGAGCAGAGGCATTCGTCCAGTTTCTCGCCCGAGGCGCCGAAGCGGTTGCAGCGCGGACAGCCGCCCTCGTTGCAGTTTTTGATCCCGCGCGGAGTGCCGTTGTAGCCCGTGGATATGATGCGGCGGTCTCTCACGATCACGGCCGCGATCTTGCGCTTGATGCAGTTCCCGCGCAGGGCTACGACCTTGGCGATGTTCATGAAGTACTCGTCCCACGAGAGGCGCTTGCTGTCCGCGGCGAGAGCCTGGACCACCTGGCGCACCTGCTCCTTGAGCTCATCGACCGTGCCGTTGTTGAAGACGACCGCGTCCGCCATGGCCGCGGTGCGATTGAGCTGCTGCGTGGTCGGATCGGGCGTCGACGCCTCGCGCGCCTCGTACTCCAAAAACTGCTCGTACGTGGAGGGGTCGCTCTCGCGGCCGCGCGATTTCATGCGCGCGAAACGCACCTCGGGGTCCGCCTCGATGGATATCAGATGAAAATCGCGGCGGCGCCTGAGCACCTCCACCTCGAACGGGTTCCTTATGGAGTCCACGATCGCATGCGCCTCGGGCGACAGCTTCGCCAGCGTCCTCTCGGCCAGCGCGCCGGCCCCGTGGGCGGCCCTCATCTCGTTGCCGATCTCGATGAGCGCCTCGCGCGTGACCTTCTTGCCGCGGTCCGTGAGCTCGTCGCGCAGGATATCCGAGAGCGAGTGATACTCGTAGCCGCTGTCGGTGAGGAAGCGCGCCACCTCTCCCTTGCCCGAACAGTTCTTCCCTGTGAGCCCTATGATCATGGACGGCCGATCTATCAGAAAGAGACGTGCTTGACAACCGGTAAGCCTTGTCTAGAATTCGTCCGCCATGATCGTCGTGGAACACATAAAGAAGCATTTCGGCCATGTCCGGGCGCTCGACGACATAAGCTTCGAGATCGCCCGCGGCGAGGTCGTGGGCCTGCTCGGCCCCAACGGCGCAGGCAAGACCACGACCATGCGGATAGTGACCGGTTTTCTCGCCCCGAACAGCGGCTTCGCCACAATCGCAGGCATAGAGGTGGGCGAGGACGCGATCGAGGCGCGCAGGCGCATCGGATATCTGCCTGAAAACGCCCCCCTGTACACCGACCTCGAGGTGATCGAGCATCTGGACTACGTGGGGAAGCTCAGGGGCATGGCCGGCGCGGAGCGCACACGGAGGATCTCCGAAGTGGTCGAGACCTGCGGACTCTCCCAAGTCTCCGGCCGCAGCGTGGGCCACCTGTCCAAAGGCTTTCGCCAGCGCGTGGGCCTAGCCGCAGCCATGCTCCACAGGCCAGAGATACTTATCCTCGACGAGCCCACGTCAGGGCTCGACCCGAACCAGATCGCCGAGATCCGGTCGCTCATCCGAGAGATCGGACGCGAACGCACGGTAGTGCTCTCCACACATATAATGCAGGAGGTCGAAGCGACCTGCTCGAGGGCGATAATAATAAACGCCGGCCGCATAGTGGGACAGGGCACCATCGAAGAGCTCATGAGCTCCCCTGCCGGCCGATCGCAGTACACCATAGCCGCGCGCGCCAGCCGCGAGAGGATAGTGAACGAGCTCGCCAAGCTCTCCGGCGTCTCGTTCCACGAATGGCTCTCCAGTCCCGCGGACGAGAGGCAGAGGCTCTCGCTCGACAGCGAGGACGGCAAGGACCGCTCCGAAGAGATATTCCGCTGGGCGGCGGACAACGGCATCACCCTCTCCGAGCTGATGAGAAACAGCGCATCGCTGGAAACGGTTTTCAGGGAGTTGACGCAAAAATTATGAACAACACTTTGACGATCGCATGGCGCGAATACAGGGCCTACTTCACAAGCCCCATCGCCTACGTCTACCTCACGGTCTTCCTCGTTGCGGTGAACTGGCTCTTCTTCCGCGGGTTCTTCATCATGGGCGAGGCCAGCATGCGCGAGCTCTACGACATGCTGCCGTGGATATTCCTCTTCTTCGTCCCGTGCGTCACGATGGGGAAATGGGCGGAGGAGCGCAGGCAGGGGACCCTCGAGATCATCCTGACCTTGCCTGTGCGCGACATCGAGATAGTGATCGGGAAATTCCTGGCCAGCCTCTCGCTCATCGCCACCGCGCTGGCGCTCACGCTGCCGGCCGCGCTCACGGTCGCGCTCATAGGCAATATGGACTGGGGCCCGGTGGTCGGAGGATACGCCGGCGCGCTCCTGCTGGCCGGAGCGTACGTCTCGCTCGGGCTCCTCGTCTCCTCGTTCACCGACAGCCAGATCATCGCGTTCATCGGAGGCGTGGCGACGATCTTCATCATGCTCATAATAGGGACTTCCTTCGTCATCGGGACCGCCGGGACGCCTTGGAGCAAGATCGTGGCGTACCTGGGGCTGGGCACGCATTTCGTCTCCCTGTCCAGGGGCGTGATAGACTCCAGGGACGTCATCTACTATCTGTCGTTCATGACTCTGTTCATATATCTCAACTTTAAGATCGTAGGCTCCAGGGCGAGGCGATAAGATGAAGAGGACCTCGATCACAATATTCTTAACCGCCGCGATAGTGCTGGCGCTGGCCAACTACCTGGCTTCAAGGCATCCGCTGCGCCTCGACCTCACCCAGAACGGAGTCTACACCCTCTCGAAATCCACCAGGGCGATAGTCCGGAATTTGAACGACGTGTTGACCGTGCGAGTCTACTTCTCCGAGAAGGTTCCGCCTGCGATGCTGGGGCTCAGGCGCGAAGTGGACGATCTGCTCTCCGAACTCAAGGATTCCGCAGGCGCCAGGATCAACGTCGAACACATAGACCCCGCGGCAAGCGCCATGGACGAGCAGAAGGCGGCGCTCATGGGGATCATGCCCGTGCAGCTGAACGTCTACGAGGGCGACAAGGTCGAGGTCGCGAAGATATACCTCGGCATCGCCGTGCTCTACGGAGACAAGCAGGAGGTCCTCCCCGTGGTCCACAGCGCAGCCAACCTCGAATACGAGCTCGCGGAATCCATCCTCAAGGTCTCCACGGACAAACTCACGCGCATAGGATGGTGGGAGGGAAGAAATGGCGAGGATGAGGTCTCCCCTTACGCGCTGATACGCGACGCGCTCTCGCGACGCTACGACGTGGTCGATATAGGCCCTGCCTACCGGCAAGCAGGCAAAGGCGAGCTCGTTGATCTCGATCCTGCGGAGCTTCGCGCCGTCTTGCTCGTCTCGCCCAGGACGCTGGGCGAAGCCGACCTCTTCGCCCTGGACCAGTACATCGTCAAGGGAGGCAGGCTGATGGCGCTCATCGACCGGAGCGACGTGGGCGCCAAACTCGACATCTCCCCCGTGGCGAGCGACGCATTCGACCTCATCGCCCATTACGGCGCCACGATCGAAGACGAGCTTCTGCTCGACGAGTCGAACGCGACCGCGGCCTTCACCGGCGGCCCCGTGACGTATCACATCCCGTACGCATTCTGGCCCGAGGTGATCGACTCCGGCTTCAACAGGGAAAGCCCTGTCACCGTAAACCTGCAGTCAGCCGTGTTCCCGTGGACCTCGCCGCTCTCGCTCGCACAAGAGGATGCGGACGCATGGATCGCAAGGAGCACGGACAAGTCGGCCGCAATACCCGTGTCGGGCGCAAGCCTGGAGCCGAGATTCGCGACAGATAACCTCGCCAAAGCGGCGCGCTCGAAGCACGCGATCGCAGCGCTCCTGAAAGGGCCCTTCAAGAGCTATTTCTCCGGCACAGGGAAGACCGCGCCAAAGGGGGCGGCGGTGCTCGCGGAGGGCGGAAACGAAGCCGCGATATTCGTGACAGGGTCCTCACACTGGATCATGGACAAGGTCCTCATGAAATTCCCGCAGAACGCCGACCTCTTCCAGAATGCGCTGGACTGGCTTTCCATGAGTGATTCCCTGATGGGGATCCGCTCGCGCGAAGGCGCGCGCAGGCCCATCGCCCTGTTGCCCGACGCGGCAAAATCCCTCTTGAGATACGTCAACCTGGCTATCGGGCCGATGGCGATAGGCGCCATAGGCGTGGGGACCGTGATCCTCCGACGCAGGCGCAGAAAAAAGATCGAAACCAGGTTTCGCAAGGCCTCATGAAGATCATCAAGGACAAGCGCCCTCTCATCTATCTCGCGATCGCCGTCGCCGCCGCGATCGTTGTGCTCTTCATCGAGAACCCTGACATGCCAAGGGTGGACGACGCCTCGCGCGACACGTTCATACCCGAATTCGACAGCGCGCTCGTGGCGCGCATCGAGGTGACGCAGCTGCTCGAGGCCGCGGCCCTCGAGCGCGAGGGAGAGGACTGGAAGGTGACGGAGCGGATCAGCCCCATGAAGAAAGAGCTGTATGAGAAAGAGGGAAAGGATCTCCCGGAGGAGGAGTGGAAGCCCGCCGAGAGGGCCAGGGTCTCCCACGCGCTCGGGGGTTTCGGAGGTCTCAATAAAGGAATTGTGGTATCCCAGAACCCGGACAATCAGGAGCTCTTCCAGGTGAAGAACACCGGCGTCAACGTCCTGCTGTTGGACAAGGGCGGCGATGAGATCGCGGAGGTCGTGATAGGCAAGAATGGGCCCGACTACGGCAGCACGTACGTCCGCCGCTCGAATGAAGACAAGGTGTATCTGGTGGACCGAGCGCTGGTCGGACTCTTCTCGCCCGTCGCCTCCGACTGGCTCGCACAGGAGACACAAAAAAATCCCGCGGAGGGTTCTCCCTAGCTGATGCGCATCACCTCATGCGCATGTTCCTCTCTATGAGCTTGCCCTTGACCTGGCACTGTCCGTTCGCATCGAACCCGCTGCCCCCGGTATATGCCATGCCGGACAGAAAGCAGATAAATTCGTCAAGCAAGCTCGGCTCGCTGGTGTAGGTGCTCTCGCCTGCAGCGGGGATTTTCTTCTCACCGTCGGCGACCGTGCGCTTGTCCGCACTCACCGAATAGTAATTCTTGGTCGCATTCACACAGGTCACTCTTCCATCATATAATTCGCCCATCTCCCTCTCCTTTCAGTATGAAAAATTATGCCATTAAGCTGAATGAATATGCACCAAGCCGTATAATTGCAAGGATTTTTTACATAAATTTTGGTGATTTTATTGATAAAGAAAGGCTAAAAATACCGCAAAAACCTTAATAACTAATTGTATTTTATATGTTTTTTGCGGAAAAAGAGGAAAAAGATGAGCAGCACAGGCAGGCCAAACATAATTATGCAACTGGCCCCGTCCGCTGTCCCGGCTGTGGAGAGCTCGCAGCCGCCATCGCCCCCGCCGCCGTCGAGGTCGCCGGTGCCGTGGTACGCGGAGGTGTCCTCACCCACGGACTCCATGATGCTCACGCCGTTCACCTTGCCCGCGCCCCAGGTGTTCGCAGGATCCGGCGTCTTCACCGTCATGCCCGAGGTCAAGGCCCCTGCCTGAAGCGCCGTCCTCACCTGATCGACCGAGAGCGTATTGTTGCGCTGGAGCAGGAGCGCCACGATGCCGGCCAGGTGCGGCGACGCCATGGAAGTGCCGGCGTTCTTGAAGTGGGTCTCGCCGACCTTGATCGAGCTGGAGACGTACGAATCAGTGGCCTTGCTGGAGATGACGGGCTCGCCCGGCGTCACCACGTCCGGCTTGGTGCGCCCGTCCGCCGTAGGACCAAGGCTCGAGAACCCCGAGACATCGTTTGTCACCGAGCCCGTGCCGCCGGGGGCTGAGAGGTCGGACTGATCGTAGGTGACTCCGTTGTCGCCGGTCCACTCGCTCACGCCGGAGCCTACCGGCTTCTCCTGCATCCAGCTGCCGGCGGAGATCACGCCGACCGCGGTGGAAGGGATCGTGGCCGTGTAGAGGCTGTCCCCGTCGCCGAGATTGTAGCCGGTGTAGGTGGCGCCTGCGCCAACATCGTGGCCTGCGCCCGCCATCCCCTTGAGGAAGTCGTGCACGGACACGTGGTCATAGTAGAGCCACATGTTGCCCGTGCACGCGGCACTCGTGGCGCGGATCACCACGTCGAACCACCGCGTCTCGAGATCGTCGGACAGGATGCCGCTGTTCGGCGAGAAGATCACGGTCGCATGCGGCTTTTCGTTCCTGATGTCCGATGAATCCACGTCGATGCTGACGGTGGAGACCGCGTCCGAGGCCACGTTGGCGTTCGACGAGTCGACTGAGAACGTGATGTCGGCCGTGCCGAACGACGCGTCGTCGGTCGTGGCGAGCCCAGGGAAGGTGAAATCATACGTCTCGCGGCCCTGCGTGTATGCGAAAGCCGCGATGGAACAGGCGCCGGATTGCCCCGTGCTCAGCCATACGTCGGCGAGCGTGCCGCCGACGTATGTCGCGGCCGCGGTCGCCCCGCTCCATATGCCTATCCTGTATCCCCTGCTCTCGCCGGCCGGAACGTCGATGGAGGCGTGTATGCCGCCAACGTAATCGCGGCGGGCTTCCGGCTGCGCAGCCGGAGTCACCTGCTCGTTGCCCGCGGCGCCCACCACTATCCTCCCGGGTGCTGCGGATGTCAGTTCCGTGAGCCCCTGCTCGAGCAGCGAGGTCCCGTCGTGCGCGCCGAGCGAAGTGCCGAGGCTCAAGTTCACGACGCACGGCTTGTCCATAACGTCCGCCTTGGTGAAGATCGCGGAGACCCCCTCGATCACGGCGGTGGCAAGGGATGTGGAGCCCGCGTTGCTGGTGCTGGCGTCGGTGGCGGAATTGAAGACAAACATGATGTCCGCGTTGGGGGCGAGCCCGGTGTAAGTGGAATCGCCGCTCGCGGCTATCCCGGTGACGTGCGTGCCGTGGGTCGTGCCCTGCCCCCCGTCCTCTATCGTGCAGGTCCCAGCCTGTATCGCGGTGTGCGTGCACTCTACGGCCCCGCCCGCGACGGTCTGCCTTAAGTATTGGACCCTGTTCTTTCCGATCGCGGTCGTGAAATCCGGATGCCCGTAGTCGAGGCCGTCGTCCACGACGCCCACGATCACGTTGGTCCCGTCGTACGCCACGCCGAGGGCGCTCCCGTCCTGGACGGCCACGGTGTTGGTCGCCGTGCGGGCCGTCTCCATCTTGCTGGAGAGCGGCGCGGCCGCCTCCACGACGACGACCTCCTCGCGCGCAGCGAGCGCCTCGGCGAAGTCGGGCGGTATATGCGCCGCCAGCGTCGACCCGTCGCCGGACCTGACCTTTATCGCAGTTGCGCGGCCGCCCATGTCCTCTATCGCCGCGATCGTCGCGAGCGCATCTTTGGTGCGGACGAGACACGGGATGAAGATCGTCCCGCCCTCTCTCACCGCAGCCTTTGACCACGAGGTCTGAGCGCCCGACGATACGGATTTCGACATCCTGCGCATCATGAGGTCCATCTCGCCGGCGATCGCGGCATGCGAGAAAACGAGCGTGAAGATCGCGAGCGCTGCCGCATAGGCAAAGATTTTTATCGTGCGCATCATAGTGCCCCCATTGATCAGCTGCATTCGGGAACGTCTATAAAATCGACGATCGACTTTTCCCTCATGAGCGTCCTGATATCCACCAGCTCCTCCAGAGGCCATCTCTCGGAGAGCGCCTTCACCTCATCCTCGTCCAAGCCCTCTATGTCGTAGCCCGCCCTGATGAGCTCCGTCAATATCGCAGCCTCTCTTTTCCCCGCCACCCGGTTGTAGTGGTCCTTGAAGAAAGCGAGCTTCCCCTCCCTCGCCAGCACCGGCCTGTACACCACATGCACCGGAACCGGCCTGTCGAATTTCACGGTGAAGGTCTTCCACCCCTGTTTCTCGTATTGCTCCCTGAGCGCGGGATCGCATTGGGATGAAAACCTCTGCTGAAGATACCACGCCATGTCCGTCACGTCGCGATTGTGCATCCTCATGCAGCCGTGCGAGGCCGGCCTGCCCACGGACCAGGGCTTGTTGGTGCCGTGAAAGAGGATCTCCCTGGACAGTGCCATCTTGGCCAGCCCCATCGGGTTCCCCGGGCCGGGGGGCGTCGGTTTCTCGCCCTTTGCCCACGGCGCGTCCGGCGGGTACCACCACGGATTCCACTCCGCGCCCTTTATCGCGGTCGCCTGCTCCGGCGTGGGATACACCCCCTGCCCTATGGCCACCCTCCTTCGGAATTTGGGGATGCCGTCTTCGTAGAGCGTGAGCTCCGTGGCCGGTATGTTGACCTCTATCAGGATCTCCCCGGCATCCTTGCAAAAACTCTCCGGCGTTTCCCCGGCGGCCTCGACGCCGGTCACCTTCATCTCCCCCTTCGGCCCCTGCGTCGAAGAAGGCTTGTAATGGAATGCGAGCGCCGCGGCAAAGGCCATGACAGCGAACATGGCCGCCGCTAGAATGAACTCATCTGAGATGTCTCTTCCCTTTAGTATCACGCCTATTCGCCGACTATGACTTTGAGTATGTCGTCCACGTCTTCGATGGGAGCGGTCGTCGAGGGCCGCTTTTGCGGCTTGACCGGCGCAGGCTTCGGCGAAGCGCTTTTCTCCACAGCCTGCGCCGATTTTTCGGCCTTCGCCTTCGCCTTCTCCGCCTTCTCTGCCTTCGCCGCTTCCGCCTCTTCCTTCTTCTTCGCCTCCAGGGCCGCCTGCTCCTGCGCCCTCAGCCTCTCGCCCGTCTGCATGCGCTCCGTAAACTTCTTCTCCAGGAGCTGGAATTCAGGCTTCGCTAGCCTGCCGCCGATCTCGACAGGTATCACGAACGTCCCGTCCTTCTCCAGCAGCGCCTTCGACGCAGCCGGATCAGGGACCATCTTCTTGGCGACGTCGGCGGCGAGCACGATCTCGCCCTCGCCCTTGAGCGAAGAAGTGGAATCAACGGCAGCGCTCCCCCTGGCGGAATATCCCTCTCCGTTCCACGATGCGTTCTGCGCGGACACGAGCCCCTTCGAGATTTCAAAACCGGCCTTGAGCTCCAGCCCCTCCTCCGAGGCGACAGAGGCCTTCAGCAGGGCGGCGCCATCGATGCGAAGCCCCGAGGATACGGAGATCTGCTTCGTCAGCTCCTCGGTCAGAAGCCCCCTGGCCGCGTCGACGATCGGCCCTGAAAATTTTTGCGCCACCAGCGTGCCCGACATGACTAGGTTGTCAGTCATCGAATATCTGTCCACGCCGGAGGTGACCACCTTCGCCGCCAGCTCGATCTTGCCCAGGATGGCTCCCCCCAGCGACCTTACGGCAGCGGAATCGAGGTCGTGCGCGACCACCTCGAACTCCATGGAGGGCGTTCCTGAAGTGACCACCTTGCCTGTGCCGGAAAAATTGCCCGAAGCGAAGGCGCCCTTTATGGATGCGATCGATATCGCCTCCGCCTGGCGCTCGAAGCTGCACTCCATATTCTCGACCGCGATGCCCGCTGCGGAGGCCTTCGCAGCCTCGATCCTGCCGGCGATCGTCATCGGCGCAGGCGAGGCTATCTCGCCGGCGATCTTGATGTCGGCGCCAAACTCGCCCAGGTCGACCATCCCCTGCATCCCCGGCAGGAAGAGCCTGAGGGCCTCCTCGCCGAGCAGCGCGCCGGAAAGATTCAGCGAAGATGTGATGCCGGCGTCGCGCCTCGCCTCCCCTGCGATGGAAAACTCGCTCGAAGCCACGGTGACGCTGCCCGAAGCGATCGAGAGCGCTGCGTCGGAGAGCACCCCTGCGACGGACGCCTTGAAGGGCGACCCCTGCTCCTTCTTGAAAGCCTGGCCCACGGCCACCTCTGCGTTCCTGGCATCGAGGCTCAGCTCCACCTCGCCGGCGCTCGCAGTGCCTTTGTACTTCGCGTCAAAGGCAGCGGTCCCTTTCCAGGACACGGTCGGGGGTAGCCCCCTCCCGAGATACGCGAGTGCCGCATCCGCCGCAGCGGGCGCAAGGTTGGGCGACGCGACGTGAATATCCATCGAGGCCGGGGTGAATCCGTAGCTCAAAACGAGATCGCCCGCAAACTGGGAGCCGTTGAAATACGCAGCGAGCCTCTTTACTGTGAGCTCACGGCGCGCTCGGTCCATGGAGATGCTGCCGCCTATGCTCAGGTTGGGCCTGGCGGAATTCCCCGTGACGCCGCTCAAACGCACGTTCGCACCCGGAGTCGCGCCGGAGCGTATCTTCTTCACGGAGAGCGAGGCGTCGGTGATCGATATCTGCTGCGGCAAAGAATCGGCGTCGATCGTTATGCGGCCCCTGATCATGTCGATCTTCTCGATCTTGAGCGATCCTGTTTCGATCCCATCGCCCCCGGCCTCCTCGGCATATGCCGGGCCGACGATGGCAGGGAAGATGTTCCAGGAAGAGGGCCCCGGCTCCTCGATCGAGGGCGCGGGCATGGAGCGGATTTCAGGCCCTGAGCCGGGAGGGGAAGATCCCGGAGAAGAGTCAGGCGGAGACGCGGCCGGGGCCTGCGAAGGTTCGGCAGGGGCTGCCATGGACTTTATCGTCTGATCGTATTGCACATCCCCCGGCTGCTCTATCTTCAGCATCGTGCCGATGTTGGAGACCCCTTGGGAAAATTTGATGTTGATCTCGGCGCCCCTCACGTCAACGCCCGTGACTATCTTGCCCCTGAGCAGCGCCGGGAACGCAAGGCTACCGGTTATCTTTTCCGCCTGCAGGAGGGTCATGCCCTGGAAAGGGGGCGCGTCGGATATGAGCCTGAAACCCTCTATCGTGTATCCGGGATACGGGATGAGCCTGAACTTGAAGCGGTCGATCTCGACCCTGGCCTTAAGCTGCGCCTTGAGCGATTCTTCGATGATGCCCTGGTAGGTCGAACTGGGTATGAGCCTGGGCCCTATCGCAGCCAGGATGAGGATCAATCCGACGACCGCTGTGACGATCACGATGGCCCTGCGCACACCACCCCCCCTGCTCAGTGATGGATCCTCTCCTTCAGCTCTTCCAGCAACATGACCACGAGGCCGTGCACTCGCTTTGGAAGCCCGTCAGGTATCACGTGGGTCTTGAGAACCTCCATGAAGACGTCCAGGGCCTGCCGCACCTCGCCCACGTTCAGCGGCTCGCCGCCGGCGTGCACGAGCATGTCCCTGTATCGCAGGGAGGTGGTGACCAGCATCGAGAAGAAATCGCGGGTATCGTCGTCCGCGTCCTTGAAATGCTCCCTGATCCTCTCGAAGAGCTCGCCCGCGTCCTTCTCGTCCAGCTCGCGCTGCAGCTTCTCCTCATCCATGTCCTTCGGCTTCATGGGTCCTCAGCGCCCTTTTAGGCCATGCTAAGGCCAGAATGGCAAGCATTAAAAAACCTTGAGACCTGACCTGCGATTGGCTATCAAGCCCCTGGCTCATGAAAGGCATATTCATCACATTCGAAGGCATCGAAGGTTCGGGCAAGAGCACCCAGATCAAACTCCTGGCCCGGCATCTCGCACAGCTCGGACGCGACGCGCTGCTCACGAGGGAGCCGGGGGGCACGAAGATCGGGGAGAAGATCCGCTCCGTGCTCCTGGACGCCTCACACCAGGGCATGACCCCGATCACCGAGCTGATGCTCTACGCAGCCGCCCGGCGCCAACACGTGGAGGAGGTCATCGAGCCTGCGCTGCGCGAGGGCAGGATCGTGCTGTGCGACCGCTACGCCGACGCCACCACGGCGTACCAGGGCGCGGCCCGCAGGATAGACCCGGCGCTGATAAAGACGGTGCACCAGGTGGCGACCGGCGGGCTGATGCCGGAGCTCACCCTGCTTTTGGATCTGCCGGCAAAGGACGGGCTTGCGCGGGCGATCGAACGCAATGCTAACGACAACACCGAACCGGGCCACGACCGCTTCGAGCGCGAGGCCATCGAATTCCACGAACGCGTGCGCGCAGGCTATCTCGCCATAGCGCGCGAAGAGCCGAAGAGAGTCATCGTGGTCGATGCGCAAGGCGGCGCCGAGGAATTGCACAAGAAGATATCGGCCATCGTGGAAAAACATATCGACTATGTGGTCAAACATCATAGGGCATAAGAAGCAGATAGAACAGCTGAGGCGCTCGCTTGCGGCTCGAATGCTGCCGAACGCCTATGTGTTCGCGGGCCCGGCCGGAGTCGGCAAACGGCTGGTGGCGAACGCGTTCACGGCGGCGCTATTCTGCCCGGAGGCTCCGGCCCGAGGCCACGACGCATGCGGCGAATGCATAGACTGCCGCAAACTCGCATCCGGCAACCACCCTGACCTCTTCGTGCTGGCTCCGGAGGAGTCGGAGCGCGGCGTGACCAGCAACATAAAGGTCGAGCCCGCGATCGAGCTCCTGCACAAGCTCATGTTCAAACCGCTGGAGGCTCCGGCAAAGGTGGCGATCATCGACGGCGCGGACAGGCTGCTTGCGCACGCCGCGAACTCGCTGCTCAAGTGTCTGGAGGAGCCGCCGGAGCGGACGCACTTCATACTCATCACCCCGATGCCGCACAAGCTCCTCCCCACCATACGCTCGCGCTGCCAGTTCCTCGCCTTTCCCCCGCTTCCCGAGGCGGATGTCGCGGAGGCGATAGCGCGGCTCCGCTCGGCGCCGATGGAGGACGCGACGAGGATAGCGCGACTGGCGCAGGGGAGTCTGGGGCTGGCGATGGAGCTGGAGCCTGGCTTCGTGACCGAGATCCTGGATCGCTTCGTGCCTCTCTTTTCAAAGGCCTCGACAGCCGACGTCATCGAGACCGCACAGGCGTTCTCTTCGCTGGGTCAGGAGAAGATAACGCTCGTGTTCGACATACTGGCCAGCTGGTACCGGGACCTGCTGAGGCTCAAGGCGACATCGAACTCATGCGACGCAATCCATCCTGAGGCCGCCCGGATGGCGCCCATTCACTCTGAGACGAGGCTCATGCAGGGCCTGGCCAGGCTCAATACGGCGAGGCTTGCGGCCGATACAGCCGCAAATAAACAGTTGATGTTTGAGAATCTTCTGTTTACGCTGACCGCCTGAACAAGGGAAAGGATGAGAGATGGCCCTGCACAGCAGGGCTGTTTTTTCGCATGGATATGCAGGAACAACCGACACAGGACAGCACGAAGACAGAGGGCCCGAGCGAGCAGGCCGAGGCCAAAAAGCGCTTGGCCGTCTGGATAAAATTCCGCACCGCAGGCAGCGTCTATACCTTTGCGACCGACGACGCCACGCTCAAGCGCGACGAGCGCGTGGTGCTCGAGGCGGACGAGGGGACCTCATTCGGGATCGTGGCGGCCCCTCCGAAAGAGGTCTGCGAGAAGGAGCTGCCGCAAAACGTGAAGAAGGTCTTGAGGCGTTTCACCGAGGAGGACGAGGAGATCGCGGCAAAGCAGAGGGAGCGCGCGCTCGAGTGTTTCGAGGCATGCCGCGAGAGGATCAAGGCCAGGTCGCTCCCCATGAAGCTCGTGGATGTCGAGATATCCGACAGCGGGCGCAAGGCGGTCTTCATCTTCTTCGCAGAGGAGCGCGTGGATTTCAGGACCCTGGTAAAGGACCTGGCCGGCGTCCTCCGCATGCGCATCGAGATGCGCCAGGTGGGTTCGCGCGACGAGTCCAAGATCATCGGCTGCATCGGACCGTGCGGGCTCACCACCTGCTGCTCGACACATCTCAGACAGTTCAAGTCCATATCGATCTCCATGGCCAAGCACCAGGGGCTGGCGCCAAACCCGGCGAAGCTGACCGGCATGTGCGGCAAACTGAAATGTTGTCTCGACTACGAGAGCGCGGTCTATGAGGCCTGCCGCCACGGGCTCCCCAAGGTCGGGGCCGCGGTCCGATGCCCCAGCGGTCCCGGCAAGGTCGTGGGCCACAACGTGCTCAAGCGCGAGTGCACAGTGAAGCTCTACGGAGGGGGCGAGGCGCGCTTCGCGTGCGACCAGTGCCAGGCCCTCTCCCAGCAAGAGCGCGAGACTGCGATCGATTCCGCGCGCCAGGCGCGCGAGGAGGGCGAGGAGCGCAGGCGTCTGGGGGGAAGGGACAAGAGGCGCAGGGACAGGGGCCGCAGGGAACCGATAAATGCCAAAGAACCCGAAAAAAAATAAATTCTACATCACCACGGCGATCGACTACGTCAACAGCCTGCCCCACATAGGCACTGCGTACGAGAAGATCGGCGCGGACGTGCTCGCGCGTTGGCACCGCATGCTGGGCGACGAGGTCCACTTCCAGATGGGCAATGACGAGCACTCGATCAACGTCTGGAAGGCTGCGAAGGAGAAGGGACTCTCGCCCAAGGAATACTGCGATGAAATGCGCGGCCGGTTCGAGTCGATCTGGAAGAGCCTCGAGCTCTCATACGACGGGTTCATCCAGACCTCCGACCCTCACCACGAAAAGGGAGTGAAGAAACTCTTCAAGGCCATCATGGACAAGGGCGACATCTACAAGTCGCGCTACGAGGGATGGTATTGCGAATCGTGCGAGGCGTTCCTCACGGAGAAGGACCTCGAAGGGGGACTGTGCCCCAACCACAAGTCGAAGCCGACCTGGCTCGCTGAGGAAAACTACTTCTTCGCGCTCTCGAAATACCGCGACGATCTCCTCGCCCACATAAAAAAGAACCCGGAATTCATACTCCCCGACATCAGGCGCAACGAGATCCTCTCCCTGCTGGGCGAAGGGCTGCAGGACATATCGGTATCGCGATCTTCGTTCGACTGGGGCGTAGCGCTCCCCGACGACCCCGAGCATATCGTCTACGTCTGGTTCGACGCGCTGATAAACTACGTGACCGCAGTCGGCTACGGCTGGGACGACGAGATGTTCGCAAAGTGGTGGCCCGCGGACATGCACGTGATCGGCAAGGACATCACCAGGTTCCACTGCGTGATATGGCCCGCCATGCTCATGAGCGCTGGGATACCTCTCCCGAAGACGATCTTCGGCCACGGCTTCGTCTATCTAAAAGGCGAGAAGATGAGCAAGACGCTGGGCAACGTGGTGACGCCCATGGACGTGATCGACAAGTACGGTGCGGACCCCCTGCGCTACTATCTCATGCGCGAGGGTGGATTCGGCCGCGATTCCGACTTCACGTGGGAACATTTCATCGAGCGCTACAACGGCGACCTGGCAAACGGCATCGGCAACCTCGTGGCCAGGACGATCGGGATGGCTACCAGATACCAAGACGGCAAAATCTCCCCTCCTGCGAATCCATCATTCGAAGGCGAGCTGAAAGACAAGACCGACGGTCTCCTGGAAAAAGTGGGGGCAGCGCTCGATCACACGAGCGGCGAGGTCGATTTTCACCAGGCGCTCGCGGCGATATGGGAAGTCATGGCAGCCGCCGACAGGCACATCAACGATGAAAAGCCGTGGGAGAAGGCGAAGGCTGGCAAAACAGAGGAGATAAACGCGGTGCTCTGGCGTGTGGCCACGGCCTTGCGAAGCACCACGATCCTTCTCTCGCCGTTCATGCCAGGCACCGCCCTCTCGATCTGGGACGCGATGGGCTTTGAGTCGACCGGCGCGCTGAATGCACAGACGACCGACGATCGCAATCTTGCATTCGGTGCGCTGGACAAGACCATCACCGTGAAGGCAAGCACCGGTCTATTCCCGAGGATAGAGGAAGAGAAAAAGGAAACAGAAACAGAGGAGCCGAAAACCGAACCGAAGAAACAGAAGGAGAAGAAGGAGGGGAAGATGATCGCAGCGGGCCAGATAGAGATAACCGACTTCGCGAAGGTGGATCTTCGGGTCGCGGAGATAATCGCCGCCGAGAAGGTCGAGGGCGCGGACAAGCTGCTCAAACTCAAGGTGACGCTCGGCGAGGAAGAGCGCCAGATCGTGGCCGGCATCGCCAAACATTACGCGCCGGAGGAACTCATCGGCAAACGCATCGTGGTCGTCGCTAACTTGAAGCCCGCCACGCTGCGCGGCATCGAATCGCAGGGCATGCTTCTCGCCGCCTCCGACGAAACCACCGTCTCCATCCTCACTCCGCTCAAGGAAGTCAAAGTCGGGTCAAAGGTAAAATAAGAACAGCATTGTCATTGCGAGAAGCATAGCGACGAAGCAATCTCCTGGAGTCCTCAGACGGAGGGGTTTGGTGCGCTCTTCTCGCTTTCGCTCGTCGCCTCAGAGTCAATATGGATGTCTTTTCATCTCAATCCCCCGCCCCCTTTTGCTCCGTGACGGGGTGTTCACTTTCCCACCTTCTTTGGGGTCATTCCTAAATATTCTCCATCCACTCCGGCAGGTCATAATCGAGCTTCAGGAAAGGATCGCCGTATTTGGTGATGATATCGTCTCTGATGAATTCGATTATTCTAGGATAGATTTCCTCGACCCCGCTTTGAATTTCATGAAATTTCAGCGATTCGCCCATCCGCTTTACGTATTCGGTAACATCCGCAAGCCCGGCATCGATAGCCTCCATTATGTCGGTGCGATCCTGCGGCCGTCGCGGCCAACCTTTGAAATGGGAAAAGGTCTTTGAAACGCAGACGTCGACCGGATGAAGGCGTGAAACCGCAATCGAGGCCAAACTCTTTTCATCTATAAAGCGGGGTCGTGGCGGAAGCCATGCGACGCCTCTCTCGACCAGATCCAGATAGAGCCCATGCCGCAACTCCCCAGGGCTCCCCTTTCCAAACTCAGCCTTGAGAAACGCCTCTACTTCCGAAGACTCCTCGTCTGAAAGAGCTCCGACCTTCAACAACTCCTCAAGCGCATCGACGTCCTTCGTCCCGCGATCGGGCAATCCCGCCATCTCGAGCGCAGAGCGGCCGATGAGCTTGAGAGGGAGAGAAAGCTCGCCGAATCGTTCGCCCAGCGATCGGTCGATATCTTCAAACAATGCATCGTAGCTATTCATTGCCGAGGCTCGCGTTTATGAACAGGGAGACTTCGTTTGAGCTCTTGAGGGAGAAATTAAGAGCGGGCGCTGTCTTGAATCTATTCAATATCCCCTCCTTGAGTTTATCGATAGTGCGACTTACCAGCTCGCGCTCGCGCGAAGGGCGCTTTACCCTCGGAAGAGCTTTCCTGAGCAATTCGAGCAACGAGAGGAGATATCGCGCCAGTTCTTCGTGCTGTATGACAGCACTCGCCCTCAGTGTATTGAGCTCGCCCTTGGCAGCATGGCTGTAGATCGTCGTGGCAAGGGCGGCGGCGAACCTGGGGTCGTCCACCTCGTAGAGCGCAGCGTTCAGAAAATCTTCATACGTCTTGTAATGCGCCTTGATGTCGATCCCCCGCTTTGCCTTGAGATGAGTCGCCCCGTACTGCACGAGCCCTGCGCGCAGGATATCCCGGTCGTCGTGGACAGTCGGGCTCTGCTCTCCCACGAAGAAGGAGATGGGTCGATTGAAGCTCCTTGCGATGAAGAAGAGGTTTTCGGCCGAGATCGAACCAGCGCCGGATTCGATGCGCGAAACAGTAGGCTGGGTCACGCCGATCACCTTCGCGAGGTACTGCGCACTTATCCCCTCCTCCTCGCGGAGCCTTCGGATCGCCCTCCCGATCCTGCTGCGCAGCTCTCTCACTTCGGTGGTAGCCATGGGATAAGCATGACATATCCATGCTTATTTGTATATATCAAAAGATAATTATTCGATAAGTTGATATATTTTAGATGCTTTATTCATAACTGCATATTTTATGCATTGTCGCATGATTATTTGATATATACTAATAATATTGGACAGTTGGAATAAATATCTGACAGGACTCGAATTCGAATTTCAAATTGGGGAGTTCGGGAAGCTGTGCGGCAGGAAGTGGCTTCCTGTTGACTCTACGAGGTGAGAATTTCAGAATGACAACAGGGATCTGAATCGCTGCGGAACTTTACAACATCAGGTCATCGAAGTCCGGGAGGGTGTCCACGACGGGACCTTCGTCCTTCGGCTTGGGACGCGGGCGCGGGCGCGCAGGCGCGGGCTTTGAGAAGCCGTGGCGGTAGAGCGGCAGGTCCTCGGAGTTCCCCTTCACCACGTCTATCCTTCGCCTGGTCTGGCGCTCCCACTTCTTGAGCGCCTTCTCGAGCAGCGGCTGGTTCATGGACCACAGGAGCGCGTTCTCCCCTTCCATCTTCTGCTCTGCGAAGAGCCGATATCCCAGGGAATACGTCTGAAACCCGGTCT
>Ga0265297_10002913_pt1 | contig 32765 bp, 39 predicted proteins | sample Munlanlwell13791_FD_192502 | JGI IMG/M metagenome (GOLD analysis project Ga0265297, IMG submission 192502) | Leachate microbial communities from a municipal landfill in Southern Ontario, Canada - Leachate well 137-91 | ecosystem: Engineered > Solid waste > Landfill > Unclassified | place...
TAGGAACTGGGAAACGCTAGAGATGGTAGTTGCTTTCGCACTTGGTGCTTCGGTGTTCGTTTATCTCTGGTTTGCTGCAAATCACGTGCCATCCATAATCATCAACTTATTCACTTTTTTCCTGATAATCACGTTAGCGCTCCTCAGCCATCGCTACTTATACTATTGGAGATACAGAAAAAAGGCAAATTTGTTTTTGGGCAAGTATGTAAATCAAAGCGTTAGTGTAATACAGTATTCAAACTTAGCAGATAAGGGAACCATACACGAATGGACGATGCCGAAATTAGCCATTGTAAAAAAGCTCCAAGCCGGCCCGTCAGAAATAGACCCGGAAAAACTCGCGCGTGCGACTATAGAAGGCGTTGAAGGAGCACGAACTCAGTTACGGGAAATGTGCGAGGTAGGTATAATAACTAAGGTCGATAAAAAGCGCTATTCTCTTTGCGACATCCGTTTTGCATTTTATAGTGCAGGCATAAAGGAAAAAGGAAAGCCTATTGCCTTCAACCCCAAGAGAAATATAGTAATTTATAGTTTTTCCAAGTCGGGAAAAAAGAAGGGCAAATATCGTGTGCAGTCAATGCCCAATCAGGGCACGAAACTGTTGAAAGGAAGCCCGCGTAGCAACTTGGATGATTTGAACATTTTTCTTGTATCACTCTTTCAAATAGCCTGCGATAGCGCGCCAGATATCTGATTTCAGCTTATTTTTGCAAAAACCAAATCGATTTTTTTCTTTCAATTTACGTCGTTAATCGTAAACTATTCAGATTTCTTCTTCATAGCCATCAATCGGGATACAGATGAATGCATCTGGCATCCACAAGCTGGTGGTATGAATGGGATATGGAATTGAACACATGACGAAGAACAGGATACGGGTAAAATGCAAAGAAATTCTTGACAGCTACGATGAAGGCGAATACGTGTCGGACGAGGATTACTGCTTTCTGTGTGCGGTATATACGCAAAGTCAAGATAGTAAGGAAATATTTGGGTGCGGCTTGGAGAAAATTAGCGTAACCCGCGAACATACATACTATAACCGCTGTTTTCAAGTCCACAGGAAAGATGGCAGTGTTGGAATATACGGATTCATGAGCTGCATTTATCCAAGGGGCGTTGAAATGGCCTACAATTCCTTTCGTTTCGCCGTTATCAGGCAGATGTTCTTGTTTGGCGTTGTGAACGGCGTTACTGAAGATGAAGAGGTAAACCACATAATTCCCTTCAGAAAACTCGTCAACGATTTTCTTGCCCAAAAAAGGCTAACTATATCCAACGTAGCGATTCGGAAACACCCTGCCAAGACTGGTGTATGGGAGATTGTGGATACTGGCCTCATGCACGAATGGAGGGAATACCATCGTGCAAATGCAAAATTAGAGCCAGTCTCGGCGAGCGAGCATGGAAACAATATGTAGGTGTTGGAATGAAAAATGAAACAAACCAAAAGAGACAACGGTCATCATCTACTATCTGCCCAAAATGCAAGTTGCCTTTGAGAGGGGTATTCGTAACTAATCTATCTAAGGGTTTGACAATGCTACCTGGTTATCTTGCCTGCCTCGGCTGCAAAACGATAAGGAAAATCCGTTACGGCACTATATGATGAAATAGAGATATTTGCTGAAAAATAAAGAAAAGTTGATTGAATGAACATTGATGAAAATGGTAAACTAGTGATATGTGCTGCAGAGCGGCTCGGCTTGGAGCCAAAGACCTATCGGTTCATGCTGATGGAAACTATTGAAAGACGGGAATGGGAAGTAGGGCGAGTTGAGAAAGACCGCAAGAGAATCTCTGAGGAGTTGAAGGCGTGCGAGGATTACAGGGATGGGCTATTGGAAGAAATAATGAAGCTCAAGAGCAAGCTCGTTTCGGAGTACATTGCGGCAGGGAATACTGTAACGGAGGGATGACGAGTGGAATGGCACGAATGGCGCAACAAAACAGGAGATGACGCTGTAATTTTGGCGCTAAATGGCAATATTGAAGGGGCGCGGGCAAAATTCCGGGAGATTCGCGCTGGGGCGATGGAGCAGAAGGACATAGAATACCGTGCAACGTGCCTGCTTTTCCTTTCAGGCTGCGAACTTGAAGCAGGCTTTCGCGTGGAATCCGATGCAGACCTTGAAAAGGCACTTTCAATAGCGCTTGAGGGGCACCGAAAGCAGCCGCCAAAGCATGAACACTACAAAACAGAGGACGGCAGGGTCTTCAAAGCTATAAGTGCATGGGAGTTCATCAAATTAGAAAAAGAGAGGAGACAGGTGAGGAAATAGGAGGTAGATGAACATAAAATGTAAGGTTTGCTCAAAAATACTTGGAAACCAATCTGACAAGTATTGTCGAAAATGCAGATATGTTGCTATGAAAAAGTTTAGGTTGGAGTGTTATTTTTGGGCAACTGCCAAACATAAGGTGATAAAAGTGACTGAAGAGAATGCGGGAATAATCGACTGCGATGACAAGCCGGTGAACATAGAGTGGATAAAGGGAAAGTTGGAGGATGAGTTGAAGAGTGCCTACTGCCACAAGTGTCTCTCGCCCGAGCTCAAAATCACCAAAATAATTCAAATCGAATGCAGGAAATGCGGCAGGAAGCGGCTGATAACCTCCCGGTTGGACGAGAGCAAACGGTGAAGATATGGTGGATTCTGAGAAAAACGATCTAGAGCGCGTCAGTGTTCATCTATCAAGGATTGGAAACGCACCGCCTTCAACAAGAGATAATAAACAGGAATATGGGTTTCTTGGAGGCCTGAACCGCAAGTTCTGCCAACTCTGCAAATCAAACGACGTGGGAGCTATTTACTACGGAGCCGGAAAGTTGTTCGATCGGGATGGCAAGTGCGTATATCCTCCTCCGCCTGAAAAACTTGACTTGATACTAGGCGCCTGCGGCATATCTTCAGACCGCAAGCAGATGTACTGCTGGGGATGTAAAAGAAAGTTCTGATAATATGGAAAGAGAGAATGGAACGGGATTTTCGTGACTGGATTCAGCAATATACTGGTGAAGTGCACACTTTGCGGAAAAACAAGCGACCAGTGCGAAATTCTAAGCGTTATGAGTTTCGGCGGCTGCGACCTGGATTCGCGCCCTCCGCCGAACGCAAGGCACGCGATGGAGGGCTGGATACAGTTCTGCCCTTATTGCGGCTACTGCACGCAGGATATAAGCGAGAGGCTGTCTTGTGCAGCCGAGGTAGTGCAAAGCAAGGCGTACCTGGCGAATCTGATGCGCTATGGTGATTTTTCGCCACCGTTGCCTTCCGAGGATGGGCGAGAGTTTGTGGAGCCGTCGATTTCAAATAAATTTCTCTGTTTTGCCCTGATACAGGAAGCAAGGGGTGAAAATGCCTTTGCCGGATGGGCGTATCTCCACGCGGCTTGGGGACGTGATGATTCTGATTATCCTGAATGTGTCTGCATAACTCGCGACTGCCGAAAAAAGGCAATCGCGCATTTCGAGAAATGCCTTGTGGAAAAGAAAAGGTTCTTTGAGCAGCAGGGGGGCGAATACGCGGTGCTTGCCGACCTTTACAGAAGAACTGGGCAGTTTGAAAAGGCAGTTGAGATTTCATGGCGCGGGATGAAGGATGCGGAGCCGATAATTGCGGATACCCTCAGGTGCGAAATAAGGCTTGCCAATGCTTCTGATGACAGGTGCCACCGCTTGGATGAAAAGTAATGGTGAAAAAATGATTAATGAAAATGGCGGCATCGTGAGATTTCTACTTGGCGATATGCCAGCTTATGACTCTTCGGAACAGTTCAGTCCTTACACACTGGAGGATTTCCGCAGCTTCTACAGGAAAATCTGTTCACAATTAAATGAAAGTGAGTCTGATCTTCTCTTCAGGCTGTCAAAAAGCAGCGAAAGCGACCTTATTTCGCACTCCAATCTTATGGGCAGTCTTGGGAAATACTGGCACCCCGATTTGCCGCGCCCGTTTGAGGAAAATACAGTGAAAGAGGCGAAGAAGAAATACCTCCAGGGCCTGCTGTGCGGCGCAAGCATTGACTATATGGAAATTTTTTCAGACGAGTTCAGATTCATCCCCTTGGACATAAAGCTCATTGGGAAAGATGACACCCTGCTGTTCGCAAGCAGCCGCAGGAAGGACGGAAGCGCACGGACACTGGGAGAAATAACTAGGTTGTACAATCGCATTGCACCTGGAGAAGCGCACAGTGGAGGATTCGTCTCGCACCATGTGGATAGGAACGACTATGTGCTTATAGGAAAGAGGCTGCCGGAAGACGAGTACAGGAAAAGGCTACATGAATGGGAACTGGATGTGAATTGGGATGGGGAATAAAACACAGCGGCTGCTTTTTGTATGCAATGCAAATCAATGCCGCTCACCGGCTTTTGAGAAGTGCCTGAGTGGATTCGAAGGAGTTGAATGCAAGAGCGCAGGAACACATGGCGGCAACCTTCTGAGTACCGAATTGCTGGAATGGGCGGACAGAGTTATTGTGATGGAACTTAGGCACTGGGAGTTCGTTGATGATAATTATCCGCAGTATTTGGAGAAGGTCGAGATAATCGGTCTGAAAGACGTTTATCTTAAGAACGACCCCCGACTGGAAAAAATTGCAACGGAATGGGCGCTGACGCGCGGGTTTCGGGTGAAAGCGTGAAGACAGCAATCTTTTATAAAATCGGGCAGCAAAAAGCTATTGTGGGTGAGGATATAGTATCTGTTGTAAAACCAGTTATCTTTGTAGTTTTACTGCTTTTAGTTAGCATTTCCTTTGCCGCGGATGCTTCCAACTGCCAATACGCAACTCTTGAAAACAAAACAAGGACAATTCAAAATACCTATGTTAATGGTGAAAGAGTTGCTGAGACGGTAGTAGCCAGCATATTACCCAGAGAATCAACATCAAAACAAAGCGGTATTGATCACTGGTATGACCACATTGAATCTTTCAAAATTTCCAATAGAATGAACATACCCATTGTTGTTCATGCCACGTATAATTATGATGGTCAAACAAAGACAAAAGACGTCTCTCTTTCTGCATTACAAACCGCGAGAATCAGTGAAGAACTATATGGTACAATAGCTCCCCCTGACAGAGTTCCAACAAAATTATCTAGTGCTATCACTGTTTCTTTCACTAGTATGGGTGGAAAGGTAGAAATGCGACAGGACCCAGAGACATATCAGGTAAAAGACTGCAAACTTTGTCCTTCAGACAATGGCCTAATAATTTGCAAAAACGACTGGGAAGCAACAGCATCCTGTGTAGAATGCGGTTCAGGTCGTTGCGAAGGAACAAGATGTTGTACAATCAACGAAGCCTGTGATGCTGTTCAAAAACCTCAGACAACGCAAGTATCTGCTCCGTCTCAGCCATCAAATCCGCAATCAACAGATAGTGGTCTTGGTAATGACATAAGGAACACCGTCAATCAAATTATTCTTTATGTGATTATTGCTGTTTTTTTGCTTGCCATATTTTTTGCTATCGATAAAAAAAACAGTAGAAGGGATAACACAATAATAATTGAACGGGGGAGTGAGGGTAATACTTATGACGATAACTATAACTCATCAAATTATGGCAATACAGACCGACAACCCCCAAGCAGGTATCCATGTAATAAATGCAATACTTCTGGAAGATTACAAGTAAGGTGCACAAAGTGTAATGGAAAGGGGACATACTATAATCACATTCGTTTATACGGACGAGAAGAAACTTGCCCAGTATGCAAGGGTACAGGAACGATATATGAAATCTGCCGATCATGTGGTGGCGAGGGTTGGAAAATATAAAGAGGTGAACCTATGACATTCACGTATCAAAAATATTTGCTTCTCGTTTTTTGTATTTTTATTTCCTTTTTCATGTTTGGGGGATTCGATGTTGTAAATGCATTTAGGTTAATCGCTGGAATTTGGGGTACTCCTGATTTTATTAAATATCCAATAATCCTATTTTTTCTTGTGCTCACATGGCTGGCTTGGACAGATTATAAGAGACAATGATGAATCTATAGGTGAAAAAGGTGAGGAAAAATGAGTGACGAATACCGCTGCAAAACACCGAAGGGAGCCTGGAACAAAATTCTCAGCCCTAAACACGACGGCCGCACACGACCTTGAGTGAATAGGAATGTGTGAAAAAGATTGGTCCGCGAGCGTCTTCCAAAGTAGTAGATACCAATTATGACTGAAAAGTATTCAGTAATATGGAAAAGCGGCATTGCGTTTTCGTAGAATTCTATCGGATTTATTCTTTATCTACGCATTAATGCCACATTCTGCACGCGCCAATAATACCATTCGCGCGCCAATGCTTGACATGAGCTACGACATCCCGGACGAAATCAAGTACCGCGAAAAAATCGTATTCGGCCTCGACCTCGGGCAGTTGTGCTATGCAGCCCTGTTCGCCGCGCTTGCGCTCCTCTCCCTGAACCTCCCGCTCGAAGGCGAGGCAAGGCTCGTCCTTCCAGCTATCTTCAGCATCATTGGCGCAGCCTTCGTATTCCTGAATCTTGAGGAGAAGGCATGGAACGCCTATCTTTTCTACAGCGGCGTGAGGAAAGCAGCCTCATCCGACCCGAAAGCGCAGCAGCTGGTGGGAGTGCGCGCGATAGAGGACGGCCAAATCGTCCTCATGGACGGCTCGTTGCGCGCGGTTTTGCAGGTCGAGCCGATAAATTTCAGCCTGCTGGACGAGGGGCAGAAGGCGGCGTTCGTCTCTAACTACCGGGAATTCCTCAACCATCTTATCGACCCCATACAGATACTCGTCAAGACGGAAAAATCAGACGCGGAGGATGTATTCGCCGAGATGCAGGGCGGCCTGGAAGGGGCGGAGGTTAGGATGTCCTCACTTTTCCGGGACTTCTTCACGTTCGAGCGCGAGTTCATGGAGGCAAACAACGTGAAAAGCAGGCGCTACTACCTAGTGGTGGCGCAGCCGCCGCGCGCCATGCTGGATAGGGGGAATGCGGAGGAGGAAGGAAGGCGGCTAGACCAGAAGACGAAAATAGTGCAGGAAAAGCTCCTGGCGTGCAATCTTCGCTCGGAGCGGCTGGGGAACGCAAGGCTTGAGCGCCTCCTCGCTTCCTATCCCGCTGCAGAGAGCTGGGAGCCGCCGGAGAGCAGAGCTGAAAAAGCCAGACCCGCCCCCAATGCCGCGCTGGCGGGAATCCGCAAGCTCGTGGCGCCCTGCGTCAATTCCCTTGCCTGGGCGGCGATGAAGGCCAAGATTGACATTGGCGCCGCTTTCTCTTCCTTGCTTGTGCATTCCGGAAGAAAGACAGGGCGGCACAGGGAGGAAGCCGGCCCGCTCGGCTCAATCGACAAGATCGTGTGGATTCACATTCCCCGGAAAGCGCCCGCGTCCCCATTCGCCGAGCAGATAACGCCCGACTTCGACATTGCGCACGAGCACGCGGGCGTGAACGGGATACGCCACCGTGTAATAAAGGCGGTGGGGTATCCTCGCAACGTGGAGGACGGCTGGCTGGAGCAGTTCATGGCGACAAGCGAGCCGTACGATGTTTCAATTCACATCCATCCTGCGAGCATCAGCAAAACGCTCGCAAACATACACCGGCAGATAATCCGGCAGACCTCCGACCTGCTCTCGGGCAACGCGGAGCACGCGCCCAACCCGGCACTCGAAATCAAGCGGAAAGACACACTCAAGGTATACGGGCTTCTCTACAAGGGAAAAGAAAAGATGTTCGACGTTTCCCTTTATGTGGATAGCCAGGCGCAGGACAAGGACGAGCTTGCGCTCATGGAGGAGCGCTGCAAGGCGAACATGAATGCGCTTCTTATAGTCCCGAAAAGGGCGGACTTCCGCATGGCTGACGGCATAAAGTCAATGCTTCCGATAGGGATAGATGCACTCGAAGCGCGCAGGGAATTCCTGACCAGCTCCCTATGCGCGACTTTTCCCTTCCTCTACCCGGTGGACTCGCGCGGCAAAGGCACATTCTTCGCGCACGAAAGGAACACGCTGAACCCGCTATTCATAGATTTCGATTCGATGAGCAACAAGCACTTCTTCGTTCTCGGCATCTCCGGCTCGGGCAAGAGCTACGCGGCGAAATTCCTGCTCATGCAGCACATGCTCGCGCGCGAGGCGAAAATCTACATTCTCGACCCGAACGCGGAGTATTCAAGCCTGGTAGAACGGCTCGGCGGCACTGAAATGGTGCTTTCCAAGGATTCGGACAAAATCATAAACCTCTTCGACCTCGCGGGAGAGGATTTCGGGAGCAAGATGCTCACGCTCATCTCGGTATTCGACATAATCACCGGAGGATTGACAGAAAGCCAGAAGGGAGTGCTCAACGAGGCGCTGGCGCGCGTTTACAAGAAGAAGGGGATAGAGGCGACAGACCCGGCAAGCTGGGGAAGAAGCGCGCCAACGTTTTCCGACCTGAAGGGCATACTTGAGGACATGAAAAGGAGGGTTGGCAGGCGCGTGCAATCGTCCGAGGAAAAAAGCGTGGAGGTGCTGCTGAACAGGGTGAGGATGTACGCGCGCGGCGGGTTTTTCGGCTTTTAGGACAGGGGGACGAAAGTGGATTTGAGCAGCCGGATGCTGAGCTTCAACCTGAGCAATTTGCCTCCGCAGGTGAAGCAGCTCGTGATGTTCTCCGTGCTGGAACTCGTTTCGCGCGAGATGCGGAAGGACAAGAAGCCGAAGGTGGTGCTGATAGACGAGGGCTGGTCGCTTTTGCGCAGCAAGGAGGCGGAAGATTACATACTGGAATTCATCAAGACCTCGCGCAAATTCAATACTTCTATCGGCTTTATCACGCAGGAGATAGAGGATTTGATGAGGAGCGAGGGCGGGAAGAGCATACTGAACACCACTTCCACGAAAATACTGCTGCGGCAGAACTCGAGCAACCTTGATTTGATTTCCAAGACGCTTGCGCTCAACTCAAAGGAGCGGGATTACTTGCTGCGCGCGGAAAAGGGCCAGGGACTGATGATAAGCGAGCAGGGGAGGTACGAGTTCATCGTGAAGGCGCCGCCAATGATAAATGCGCTCATCACTACCGACCCGAACGAGAAACAGCCGGAAGGAATACCTGTGATTGCAAAGAAAAAGAAGGAAAAGGAAATGGATTGCGCACGCGGCTTCTACCTGGAAAGCGAGCTGAGCGGCGCGCAGAAGGACGAACTCATCTCCAAGGGCTATGTGCAGCACAGCAGCCGCCTTTTCGACGCGCATGGCATCCGCAATTTCTACGTGAGGAAGCAGCCGCCCGAGTCGCCAGAGCATTCGCTTCTGTGCTGGGCGGTAGCTGAGGAGATAAAGAAGCATGGCGGCGAGCCGGAGGTGATGGCTACCGTTGGCGCGGATGTATCCGTTGAGATTGGGAAGAAGAGAGTCTGCTTTGAGGTCGAGACCGGCTTGAACATAGAGGGGCACGGGCGCGAGCACGTGAAGGAGAAAATGGAGAATATGAAAAAGGCGTGCGACAGGCTCATTATTGTGGTGACGAGGCGCGAGCTGAAGGGCAAGTACGAGACCCTTGCGGGCGCGGAGACCATAACTCGGACGGAGGTTCCGGGGGCAGTCCAGGGACTGTTCAATTGACAGGCATATATTTGTTGGGACTTTCAGGGCGCCGCACGCGTAGCCAGCCACGCCGTAAAGCAGGGCAAAACCTCGCGTTATTTCTCGCGTTATTTTGTTTAAATATCAAACGCGACAATGCGCAGGTTGGGGTCTCGCGTTATTTCTCGCGTTTTTTACAGTTCTTGGCTTCTAGCGCTTTTCATCTTTGTTTTTGTTTGCCAAAAACAATACGCCAATTCCAACAAAAATTGTTGCCAATGTTTCAACAGTTATCTCTTTTGGTGAAATCGAAGAGACAAGATAAAGGATGGCTCCAACAACCACTGTTGCAAGAAGGGCATACGTCGCATTCACAAATGCTTTCGTTGTTTTTGAGTCCAGACACATATTTTCACCCTATCATTTTTCACATCCGTGCTTTTTAAACGTTAACGCCACGACATTTCACAAATCCTGCGCCATTATAGTGTTCAGTTCAATCCTTTTCGTGTTCAAAAGCGGGCTTACCCCCGCCACTGTCTGCACCCGGAGCAGCCGTCTTGATTCAAGCCTCCCGATGTAGTTCCGTATCGTCCTTTTCGAGCACTGCATCCTCCTGAAGAACGCAAGGTACAGGTCGGTGGAGCTTTTCGGGCCTGTCTTGACAATATCGATGATTATCCGCTCCTCCTCGCTCAGGCCCGCGGGGGAAGAATCGCCCGCATCCTGCCGCTCCGCCACGCCTTCAAGCATTATCTTCCCGTCCAGCTGCGTTGCCTCGTAGCATTTGAATTCCGCGCCAATCCTTGCGCGCAGCCTCGCATCGCCAGTCATCCCGACCACGCAAAACAGCTTTCCCTTGCCGCAAACGTCACTTAGCAGCCTCTCCTCGCCATTGTGAAAAAGCCCCTCCAAATTGTCCAGCGCAAGAAGCACGTGCGCATTCTCCTTTTCCATCATCTCAAGTATCCTGTCAAATACTTCGTCCCTTGCCAGCCCCCTGCGAGGCAGCATCTCGCCGATGGAGCGCGCAATGAGCGAATAGACTGCCATCCGAGTGGAATGCCGCCAGCAGTCCACATAAACGACCTTCACCCGCGAGCTGCGCTCAAAACCCTTCAGAAGGCTCATAACACCCTCGCTGATGCCTGTTCCCGCCCCGGCATGAAGGATAAGGTTCCTGGGCTGGCCGCCATCGAAAAACGGCTTTATTGCGTCGCGCAGCTGCACTTGCGCGCCTGCTGTGGCTTGCGCTGGGGTATCTTGCATCGTCCCACTCAAAGCCGTGCCCCTTCAGCCGGGCACGGTGATATTGATGTCTGAATTTGCAGGATTGTTATGCACGGCAAGCTGCACGGGCGAGCAGCTTGCCTTCAATGACGCATAGTCCTCGCAGCACTTGGAACATGAATTGAACAGGTTTTCCCCGTTTGCAAACGTTTCGTAGGCAAGGTATGCGAACAGGAGCGCGGCAAGGCATACGAAAAAGAGCAGGCGAGAGGCGGTAGCCGGCTTTTTCGCAATCTCAAGGTAGAATGCCATGCCATTTGAAACGACGAGCGAATATGCGCCGGTGGCAACCAGGAGGATTATCACCGCATAGCCCGCGTTCTGGAAGGAAATGAGGTAAACCAGCGCGAAGAAGCAGATTATTTCCAGCGCCTTGAAAACGTATAGGTGCGCGCGCCTTTCCTTGAGCAGCCATCGCATCAGCGGGTTTGCCTCCAGCCCATGCCCCTTCTTCTCCGTGCTTTTGAGGGTGAAGAAAAGGTCGGCTGCCCATAGAATGAGGAAGAAGCCGGAAAGGATGATTACGAATGGCAGGATGAACACACCATCACCTCTTCTTGCTGGCTTTCTTTGCCTTCTTGTAAGCTTCCTTGGCTTTCTCGAACTTGCCCGCTTTCGCGTAATACTCTGCCGCCTGCTTATAGTCGTCCTTGGAATCGCAGATGCGCGCGGCTTCCTCGAACCTGCCTTCCTTGATTAACTGCCCGAGCTTGCCGGTCGGCGCTTTGGGCTTTTCCCGTTTAGCCCGTTTCCTCCAGAACAGGAAGCCGACCCCTGCTGCGGCAATCACGACCGCAACCGCAATCCCGTATTTCACATAGGCGTCCATTTTCGCAGAGTCCGCCATCTGCCTGCTTGAAGCTGCCAGATTATTCACTCTCTGTAGCTGCCCGAACGCGTCGGCTGACTTGTCAAGGAAGTCTGAGAGGGTGGTTGCTTGCTTTGCGGTCGCCACTGCCCCTTGCGTGCTTAGGAGCGCGGCTTGTGCCTCAGTAAGCTGTTGCTGCGCATAGATTGTTTTGGCTGAATCGGCAAGGAAGGTGCCCCCTGCCCCTGCTACTGTGTCCCGGGCAGCATCGACATTGCTTTGTGCCTGTATTGAAGCGGCCTCCAGCGCGGAAACTATCGTGTTTTTCATCCGCTCAGCCACCCTGCCAAGCTGGTTGTTCGCGTCAGCGGCGTCGTTCCTTGCGCTTATGGCGCTGTTCACAGACTGCTCGCAATAGCCTGCCGAAAGCTGCGTCTTTGCCTGCGAGTTCGCGTTTTTCGCCTGGTCGAGCTTCTGCCTCTGCGCCTCCACGTCCTGCGCTGCCGCGTCCGCGTTCATCCCGGAAGGCAGATTCCGCACAACCAGGGCGAGCTTCGCATAGATGCCGTCCGCCTCGCTTATTTCGGCCTGCGCGGAAACCATCTGCCGGTAAGCCTCCTTGCACGTTTCGATTTTGCCATTCAGCGATTCATAAGCCCAGCTCGCCTTCTCCCCGGCCTGGGCGGCATAATCGTTTGCCTTGTCAGCGTCGGCTTTCGCCCCCTCGTCGCTTGCGGAAACGTATGTCTGCGCGCTTTGGAGGTAGTCCCTCGCGTTTGAAAGCAGGCCCCGGGAGGCTGCAACTGCGGCGATTTCGTCCCGCGTGTCCATCCCTATGTCGGAAGCGTTGCCAATGACGCCGCTTGCCATGTCAATCCAGGTCTGCGCGCTTGCTATGCTCCTGTTTGCCTGATTGATTGCCAGGCGGACGGGGTCAGGCTGGTATTTCACCTGGATGGCCGCCTGCCGCGTTCCGCTCATGTAGCTTCCGACCGAGCAGGAGACATCCACAAGGAATTGCATCGTGCCGTTGCCGCTGGCCGGTGCCTGCACGGTAACTGGGAAGTTCTGCATACCTGAGGACGGGATTATGCCAAGCTGCTGCAATGCAGTTTGGGTGGTCTGGTAGCCGCAGTCCAGCTTCCGGTTGTCGCGGGAGGTCAGCCTGATGAGGACATTGGTTGAGGTCCCGTCTGCGAGCTGGATGGAAGGCTGGTCTGTCGTTATTTCATAATTCAGGGAAGCAGTGAGTGCCGAGGTGAGCGCGTTTGCAGTGGAATCAGCCGTGGATTTTGCCTGGTTGGCATAGTCTTGCGCGCTTGTTGCGTCGTTTACGCAGGAATCGTATTCAGCGCCCGCAAATTCAAAACTTGCCCGGCTTTGCGCGGCTTTTGCCTTTGTGAGAAGCGCCTGCGCGGAGCTTGCTTGGGAGGAATACGTTGGCGAAGTGATGCCATATAGCGCTGCGTCTGAAAGCTTGCTGTTCAGGGCGTTCATTGAGGCCTGTGCGCTATTTATCGGCTGGGACATGGAGAGAATCGCGATTTGGGCGTCTTCAAAGGTTGCTGCATGCTCAAGCGGAATCAGAAGAAGAACGAATGCAAAAAGAAATGCTCTTGCGCGCAGGCCCATATTTACACCCCCTTGATCAGCATCTTCACCAAATCCCCGTAGTCCTCCTTGAGTATCCTTTTTGGCTGGATGAAGAACGTTTCCAGGTTTGACAGGGAAGCGCCGTATTTGCGCCTGAACTCGGCAAGGAAGCTGTTGTAGTCCTCGAAGTCGATGAATGCCATCTTGGCGATGTATTTGCTGTTCGGGCTGGAGCCTTCCGCAAAATAGATGGTCTGCGCGGTGGTTGTGAAGTCTTTCTCCATCTTTTCAGTAAGCTTCCTGTCGGCAAAGGCATTCCACTGGAAAACAAGCACATAGTAGAAGCAGACGCCCATCTTTTCAAGGTCGAGCTTGGGCGTGGCACCCGCAAGCAGGCCCTCTTCCGTGAGCTTCTTCCTGATGCGCGAGACGGTGGCCTTGCTGACCTTCATTTCTTGAGATATTTCTGTGTCGTTCTTGTCGCCGCCTTTTGTCAGGCTGATTAGGAAGCGCCTTTCCGTTTTCGTCAGTTTGACGGAACTTTGTTGCATGTTATTAGTTTAAAACGAAACATATTTTAAACATATCGAATACGACGAAATGGCTGGAATTGCGAGCTGGCAGGCAAAGCTTAACGCATGCCGCTGCTCATGTGCGAACATTTCAGCGGCACGCCCTTTGGATTGAAGAGTCAACCTATGAAAATAACATTCACGCTAGGCTTGCCAACCAATAACTTAACAAGACTCTGTAGGGGTGGATTATATGGCGAGCGCACAATGTCCTGAAAAGAGCCCCCCTTGCTACTTGCGGGACCAATTGGGCCAGAATACAAAACACCATGAGACAACGGAATTACACCTTTGCTCCGATTGAAATCATGCCCATATGAAAAACTCATTATATTGACTTCGCTCAGCCTATCTGCTATGAAGTGCCGTATATCCAAAGCAGTGGAATTTGAGATATTATCCACAAGATTCTTCTGCAAGACCCATATGGTGTGCCCGCCCCATTCGACTCCAACCTCGGATTTAACAATTAACTGACTTGCCATTCTTGCCCAAACCTGTCTATAATTGATTCCAGGGGCGATATGCTCTTTTTCATTTATGGCGTCCTCGAAAGATTGCGGTATTGTAGTTCTTTTGGTCTTGTTGCCGCCCGAGGTGCTTGAAGTCATGATTTCAATTATTGTGGGGACTCCCGCCGGAAAATCATCTACAAACTCAACGCCATCTTTTACAAGAATTGTGTGTCCCATGGTTGCCATCTGAGGCTTCAGTTTTTTCCAGTTCATGCCCGAAAGCTTCTCTGCATTATGGCTGCTGACTCTCTGGAGCGGGACTAAAACATAATCTAGTGTGTAATCAAAGGATTTTGGTATGCCTTCGATGGTGGTACTGGCTTGGACTTTTACTTCTGACCACACGCCGACTTTGGTCCCTGCTGGATATTTTGTGTGGTGAAGAAGAAGAGAATGCACTGCCTCTTGATATTTGACTTTCTTGCCTGGTGTTTTCCCGAAAGTCAGAAGCCTTCTTGGGCATACAACCCACGGCTCTTCTCCATCCTTCATCTGAATAGAGCAAATGCCAGAAGGGACTTCTTTTTTCCCACGGAAATATTTCTTTAGCCTTTCATTCCCCTCTGTTTTCACATTGGACAGGTATCTATTGCCGCCGCCATCGCAATCCACGCAAGAAAAAGGGCACATCGCAGCCATTCTGCATTCTTCTGCCTCTTTGCTTCTATCCTTTAGCGGATAGCCAAATATCTCAAATATTTTGGGCATCAAAAACCCTCCGAATCTCAATACCTATCTCTTCTGCAACGATGGGTGGGACTGAATTTGCAACTTGCCGATGCTGGTCGAGGTCTCGTACTCTCCCTGACCTTGACCTAACTGGGCCCATCAATACGTATTCATCAGGGAAGCCATGCAACCGCATGTATTCTCTTGGCGTAAGAAGTCGGTTATCAGTAGGATGGAAAAAAATCTCTCCGCAGCGGAGCGTGTTGCTTGGGCGAGACCTCGACAGCCTCAAAAACTTAGTGGTATCTTTGCGTGTGAGCCCTTTGCGCTGGCTTATCGGTAAATGCATTTCTTTGGCGAGCGGCTTGCCCTCACTAACCCCATTTATACGATTCCTATCTCCTTGTGGTGTTACATCTATATGATTAGGAAAAGAATCAGCATTGGTATCATTTTTTTTAGAAGGACATGGCAACCCTGCCAACGCTTCGCCAGCAGTAACGTATGATTTGAGCGGGAGCAATGTCGGGCTTCCTGGGTCATTGTATTTTGCCGCCGGAAATTCAAATCCGTTTGGCTTTTGGGTTGCCACGATGAAGACCCTTTCTCTTTTTTGGGGCACTCCCAAATCGGCGCTGTTGATTATTTTCCATTTTGGAACATAGCCCAGCGCATCCAGCTGCGATAAAAGTTTTAATAAAATGCCGCCGACCTTGCCTTTTTTGTCTTTGGCGCCCACAAGACCTTTGACATTCTCTATCAATATCGCTTTTGGCTTAAGGACTTTCGCAAATCGGACCATTTGGAATAGTAGTAATCCCCGTTCATCCTCCAATCCCTCTTTTTTCCCAATCATGGAGAAAGCTTGGCATGGCGGACCTCCGAAAAGAAGATCCAGCCTGCCTTTTTCAAGCCGCAATTCCTTCATCAGCGCATTCGGGTCAACAGTAGTTATGTCCTTCTCGATGACTGTTGTTTTGCGCCCTTCTCGTTTTATATTAAACCTTAAGGTTTCACAGCAGTAATGGTCTTTTTCGATGCATGCTAAGACATCAAAATCGGCTTTAGTTATCCCAATATCCATTCCGCCTGCGCCCGTGAAAAGGGAAATAGCCGTTCTTTTTTTAGATTGATTTGACTTTTCCATAAATTCAACCAACGTTACCATATCTGCTTCGCCCACCATCTAATACTGCTCCTCGACGATTTTTCTGCCAATCTCTTGCAATTTTTTGCGGAACTTCTCATTCATTTGTTCTTTTACATTCTGTTTTACATCTTTTAGTATGGCATCCTTCACTTTTTGGTATTCTTTAAGGCATTTTTCCAGCATGATTTTACGTATCCTCATATTAAGTTTGTTCTCTTCACCTTGAGTGTTAAAATTTCGGTCAATTTGTCCTATCTCGTTTTTCAAAAAATCTTCATATCTGTCAGACATCTTATCCCCCTTAGTTTTTCAACCCTATTGATTCTCAACAATCTTTTTTTTCCCCGCCACTTAGCCAGTAAAGGTCGTAAACAAGCTGATCGATTTTGGCATCTATCCACCGTCACAATACTGCTATCTTTCCTGCCAGCGTTATCCCGAATTTCTCATCAACGTAACCAGCTTCCTTCAGCTCTTTCAGATGCTGGTAGAGCATTCCGGGCGTCTTGCCCAATTTCTCCGCAATTTCGGCAATCGGCTTGCCGTTCCGCTTCTCTATCTCCTCAAGAAGCTCCTTTTTGGCCTGCGAAAGCCCGAAAGAGAGTTTTGGTAGTTCCACAAGCCTGTTTATGTCCGGCAATTCGTTGCAGACTATCTTTTCCACCAGCTCGGGCCGGGCATAGCAGCCGTAAAGCACGCCCTGCGCCATCAGCTTCCAGCCGCCGGACACGTTGACTATCGACCGGTTGCTCTTCTCCAGAAGCTCTACTGTCTTCTTTGCCACCGCGAAGATATCCGCCGCATCCACTTCAACTTCCCTTATCTCGGCAACCTTCCCGTAAAGCTCGTGGACCTTGGCAAGATGCTTTTCGATGTCCTTTTTCGAATCCTTGGCTATGATGAGATGGATTCTGCTGGGCGAATAGGCATGCGCCGCTGCCACGAACGGCTCAAAAGAGTAAAACGTGGCTATCAGGGTCGTTTCTCCCACGATAAGGGAATCCTCTGAAAACATATAAAAGGTTTAATGGCAGCATAGCTATTTAATTGTTAAGGAAAAAACTATACTAATAAGGGAAAAGGTGGTAAAATGGCCAGAATCAACCAAAAACTCGCGCACGATTACACTGATGCCGTCTTTGTCGGTGTTGGGGGATGTGGAATGAATACTGTCTCGCGCCTGAGGAAGGCGGGCGTAAAGGGCACCAGGACGATTTGCATAAGCCGGTTGACTGAGGAACAGAAGGTAGAGGGAAATGATGTTAATAGAATCGTTTTGCTTGGAACTGAGGCGGATCCTGTTTGTTATCGCCTCTCAAAGGCACCGATTTCATCGGATGAGCGCGCAGCAGCCGAAATAAAGATTCAAGAGGCTCTCGGGGGTGCGAAGAAGGTGCTTCTTTTCGCAGGCCTTGGAGGGTTCACCGGAACTGCCATCGTGCCGGTTGTAGCGGCTATGGCAAAGGGTGAAGCCGCAACATTAGGGATGGTCATAACATATCCGTTCCGATTGGAAAGGCATCGGCGCGAGGTTGCTGAAAAGGCGCTTCCGAGCCTAAGCGGACTTGCGGACGATTTCATGCTTAGAAAGAATGACGATCTAGTAGACCGATGCCCTAAAATGCCGATGAACGAGGCGTTTGGGCTATTTGACATGGAAATCGCGAAGGAGATCAAGATGGAGGGTGCAAGAAATGAAGAATAAGGCAAAATACATGTCAACGTCTGCTTGGAGCAAGTCGTTTTCAAGGGGAAATTCCTTTGGCGACTCGTGCCGCAAGTCATGCGGGATGATAGGGGGGATTTGACTATGATGCTGTCGACACCATTGAGAAAGAAGGCACTTGCAGCAGTGTTCTTTGCGCTTGGCATTGGCACGATTGTCTACAGCCTGGCAGTCATAGCCATGGCTGATACGCTCCAGCTGGGCATGCTTGCCTCAGGCGCCTGCTGCCTGCCTTTGGCGCTTATCTTCTGGATTATGGCGTATGTTACTTGGGCAGAAGCTGGAAAGAAATGAAACATGAATAGCCGTAAAAAGGTTTGAGTAGGAAGGGAAACCATGCTGAAAGCCGTACTTTTCGACCTTGACAATACCTTGCTTGATTTCTCAGGCTTCAAGCGAGAGAGTGCGCTTGCTGCTGCCAAGGCGATGAAACAGGCGGGAGTTCCGCATGATGAAAAGATGATATATGGTAAGATATTCGAGATTTATGAGAAAAAAGGCATCGAGTACCAGCTCACTTTCAATGAGGTGCTGCACGAGCTAGGCATCGAAAACCCCTCGCAATTCGAAAGGGCAAAGCAGGCAGCCATAATCGCCTATACTAAGAAGAAATTTGACCTGATTAAGCCGCGCCAAAAGGTCATCCAGACGCTCAATTCGCTCAAAGGCAGGTACAATCTCGGGATTGTCACCGATGCACCCAAGGACAAGGCCTGGCAGAGGCTGATTCTCGCTGGTCTTGACGGGTATTTTTTCCCAGTCGTTACGTTCAGCGATACAAACGTGCACAAGCCGTCCACAACACCGTTCAAGAGGGCACTCGTATTCATCAAGGTGCTGCCTTCCGAATGCCTCTATGTTGGCGACAACCCGGAAAGGGACATTATCGGTGCAAAGAAGATTGGGATGCGCACCTGCTTGGCGAAATATGGCTGCGTTGAATACAAAGAAGAGATGGATATTGCGGATTATACGATTGAGAAGTTTGAGGAATTGAAGAATGTTATAGAGGCGCTTTAAATGGAACCCGAAGAAAATAAAGTGCCAGAAGATTTTGAGCAGCTAAATAAATTATTTGATAAACGAATAGAACTGATTCGTATTAATCATTCAGCCAATCTGCAATTTATCGAAGAAAGCTTGACATACCTATTGAAACTACGAAATTTCCTTCAACAAAAGATGAACGCCAAATATAGCCCCGAAAATCGCATTCCAAATAACCTAGCGATTTCATTCTTTCTTTTGGATAGGAACATCTTGTACATCTATTCTAGCTATTCCCTTTTCTTAAAGAGCCTTGTTGATCCAGCAAAAGAACATGAGCGGGTGATGCTGGAGTCTGCTTTAGTAAACTATTCTTTGACGCACGGTGAGTTCGCAATGCAATATTACGAAAAAATCCTCCCCATTCTCAATCAAATTTTTGACAAGATTAATTCAGAAAATATCGATGCTGAACTGTTAGCCATGCATGATGAATGGAAAAAATCATGCAGAAATGGAACAACAATTGCACGATTGGCTGACGAACTTTACAAAATAACAGACAAACAACGAGCCAAAGACGTTGAATGCGAACTTCTAAAGATTTACGAATCGACATTAAGCCTTAGTTCGCATGCGAATATCATTAATCTTGCTTCCAATACTGAAATTAAGCAGGAAAACCTTACGAAAGAGCTGATCGTGTTTTCATCGATGCTGATTTTTTATCTAGTTTCTCTAGTTGAAATTTTCCACGAGTTTATAACTGAAGACGAGACTATGTATACTAACTTCACGAAACTGATAGATAAGGGGGTTAAGGTTGTGGATGGTCGCTTGATTCCGCTTCCCAACTCATCAAAAGTTAGTCTTGAAGTGCAGTGGCGTAAGAAGTAGGTGCATCTATGGTCTCCCTAACATTTTACGGCGGAATAAACGAAATCGGTGGAAACAAGATACTTCTTGAAGACCAGGACACGAAAATCTTCCTTGATTTCGGCAAGAGCTTTGGCACCTGGGGAAAATACTTTGAGGAGTATTTGAAGCCAACCTCATCCCGTGGCATCGAGACTTTCTGGAAAACTGGCTTGTTGCCTGACATTGAGGGCATTTACAGGCCGGATTTGCTGGAATTCGCTGGCGCAAAAATCCATAAGGAAACGGCAGTTCAGGGAGTGCTGCTCTCGCACGCGCACTTTGACCACGCCGCGTACATTTCATTCCTCGACAACGACATAACTGTTTACTGTACTCCAACCACCCAGAAGGTCATGGAAACCGTGCAGGAAGTGGGGCAGAGGGAGCTTGAGAACGAGATAACCAATTACAAGCCGCGCCCTCTCCTGCGCAAGGACTACAAGAAGCCGCCAATCAAGAGGAAAATCGAGAGCGTGGCCAAGAAGTTCAAAATCGGCCCGCTGGAAGTCGAGCCGTTGCCCGTGGACCACTCGGTGCCTGGGGCGTGCGCGTTCATCATCCACTGCTCCGAGGGGGCAGTCGTCTATTCCGGGGACCTGCGCATGCACGGGATTATGGGGCACCTAACGCAGGAATTCGCCGAACATGCCGCCATAGCCAAGCCTGAGCTGTTCCTCTGCGAGGGCACGAGGATAAATGCCATTGAGAACCATGGCGAGCCTTACGTCAAGGCAAACTCTGCCAAAGCCATAGAAGGGACCAAAAATATTGTGTTTGCCGACTTCTCTTGGAAAGACACCACGCGCTTCCTCACGTTCTACGAATGCGCCAAGGCAACAAATCGGAAGCTTTTGATACCTTTCCGCACCGCAAGATATATCCAAGTCCTCAAATCGGTAATCCCAGCCCTGCCAGACATAAACGATGCAAACATACTTCTTTACCAGGAAAAATGCGGCTCAGGCACCTATGACTGCACGGATTATACTGAACAGTGGAAAAAATCCATGCTGGACGCTTCGAACACCGTGCGAGCGGACTATGTTCATGCTCATCAAAGCGAAATTATCGCCTGTCTTGGGTATTTTGACATGCTGGACCTGTTTGACATCAAGCCGGACGCCGGCAGCTCATACATCCACTCCATGAGCGAGGCATTCAATGAGGAAATGGCGTTTGACGAGCGGCGCTGCAACCACTGGCTTGAGTTGTGCGGGCTGCCTAAGCACCAGATTCACGCTTCAGGGCATGCGCCGCAGCCAGATTTGCTGAGGGTGATAAAGACAGTGAATGCGAAGACACTGATGCCGATACATACGGAGCACGAAGAGGAATTCAAGAAGCTCCATACAAATGTCGTGATGCCTGACAAGAAGAAAAGGATGGAGATTTAGGTGTGATTAATTTCACTTCACCGGCACCCAACCGGGCGCAGAAATATAAATGCGGAATGATTCATTTTCATGCGGCATTTGGGCCGTTATTGGCGAGTCAGCGCTAAGGCGTGGCGGGAGCATACTCTCCCTGCACTTACTTCTTGCCTGAGTGCACTACTTCCCTTTCGCCGATTCCGCGTATTCCTCACCCAGCTTCTGCACGAACCAATCCACTAGCTTGTCGAATTTTTGGGTGTTTTGAGCGTATTGCAGCTCTTTCACATATGGGATGGTATCCTTCACCTTTATGTTGATGGGGGGATAGCCGTTTCTCATAAGGACAAGATTGGTCATCAGCCTTGCCACCCTCCCGTTGCCATCGCCAAATGGGTGTACTTCTATGAATTTCAGGTGGGCGATGGCTGCAAGCTCTATTGGGTGGAGATTCCTTCTGCTCTTTATATACCATGCCAGAAATTCGCCAAACTTTGCTTCGACCTCGTTTTCAGAAGGCGGCATCCAGTTCGCACCCTTTATCGATACCGGGTAATTCCTTATCTTGCCCGCCTGCTCGTCGTCTATGTTTGCCATCATTATTTTGTGCAGGCGCAAAAGCAGCCTTCTTGATACGTCTTTCGGGTTTTTCTTTATGAAGTTTAGCGCCCGCTCGGTGTTGAATATCTCGTGTACCTCCCTCAGGCTTTTTCCCTCAGGCACCACCTTCTTCTCAAGCATGGCCGCTGTTTCCAGCAAGGATACAGTGTTCCCCTCTATGGCGTTCGTATTGTAGGTGAACCTCACCGTGAAGTCCTTTTCCCTCTTTTCGAGAGCAATCCGCGGATAATTCTTCACAATTTTCTGGAATTCGCCTATGATGTAATCGAGCTTTGCAAGCCTTTCTGAACCTATATATGCATATTTCTGCCGGAGGCGAATTTTGTGCTTTTGGACGAATTTCTGGATTAGTTTTTGAAGCGCATTATCGGCCGGCAATTCCTTCCCGATGTACTCCCGCAGGGATTTCCATTTGCCCCTTTCGCTTCGGAGGTTATGGGCGAGATAATAATATGTTTCTTTCCCGCTTTTCTTCTTGGCGACAAACACCATTGTTACCACATTTGTATAATTCTAGAGAATATTAATATATGTGGTGGTAAAACAAGCCAGTCAGCCTCTAACATCATCCAGAAGGCTGTGCCTTCCGTCTCTCCAACCGCCCCTGCGGTTGAAGATTCTTGTGTTGCTTCCCCTACACTTTCCTTTTTCTAAAATGCGCTCTGATTTATATATTTTGATAAATCAACTGATTGCCATGGACTCGAGAATCATCCTAGTGCTTAGCTTGCTTTTGCTGGCCGGAGCGTCCACCTATCTTTATGGCCTTTACACAACCTACCCGAACCTTCCATCAATCGAACTTAATGTGGAAGGATACGGCGTCCATGTGAATTCCAACATCAGCCAGGAGAATCTGCCGCTGGACGTCTACAGGAATGGAATGCTTGTCAAAAGCGTAGAAAGCAGCGGAAGGGTCTTTCTTGAATATGCATCGCCAGGAATCTATAATTACGAATTCCACTATAATGGAAAAAACATGCTTGGCATTGAAGGGGGCGTGAAGAGCCCCAAGCACCTTGAGGTCAGGCCCGTAACACCGACAATAAACAAACTTGCCATCAGCACCCTTTACATGGGCTATTCCGCCAATGCAAGCGCAGAAGTTGAGAATGCTTCCCACTGCGATGCCGTTCTCCTTTTGTATCCGCCGAAAGGGCTTGAAAGGGCGAAGCCAAGTGTGCTCAAAAATTACAGCCTCAATTCAATATATGGGCTGGAATATTTCAGCAAGAGGCGAGCAGAATGGTCCTGGGAGGAGATACTCTTTCCGAAGCCAACTGGCACCGACACAGCGGATTACAACGTCGATCTCAAGATGACCTGCTATGATTACTATAATTCGACAATGATGGAAAAAACAGAGAAGCTGCCTACCTCGGATGATATGCCCCAGGCTTCCATTTCCATATCGTATGCAAGAAACGAGTCGGGAACCATAAACGGGATAATAAGCAACAAAGTATGGGCTGACTTTACCTGCAGGCTGCTGGTGGGCGACCAATCCAACTATATACTCGAGGAAAGGAATTTCACACTCAATGGCCGCCATGATTACGAGGTTGGCCTTGACAAATACAACCGTAACCTGCTTTACCTGACCGTGATATGCCAGGATGGCAGCGGCTACCCCATAACAAAAGTCAGCACGTACGCAAAGGAATGATAGGCTGCAATGCGCAAGCATTATTCTCGTTTTCGGACGCTACTGCTAACCTATAAATTCCTTGCATTTGGAGAAGCAGACCATGGTTGAAACAATATTTCTTGTGCGCCATGGGGAGGCGGAGTCCAACCTTGGCAGGTATTTCGGCGGGCATCTGGACACCCCGCTCACGCCATTGGGGCATAAGCAGGCGCGCCTCTTGAGCAAGAGGCTCTGCAGGGAAGGGATTGGGCGGGCGTTCTGCTCGGATTTGCTGCGCGCAAAGGAAACGCTTGAGGGCATAGCGCTCAAATGCCCGGCGGAATACGCAAAAGATCTTAGGGAAAAAAACTATGGAGAACTCGAAGGCGTGCGGTTTGACACCGAGACGAAATACGACAAGTACCATCTGGACGCATACGCCCGCGCACCGGGCGGGGAGAATGCAATAGATATGCAAAGGAGAGTATGCTCTTACTTCAAAAGGAAAGTGTTCTGCGCCAAGGAGGAAAAAGTGCTGGTGGTTTCGCACCACGGCCCGATTGTGCTTCTTGCCTGCGATTTGCTTGGCATGCCGATTAAGAACTGGAGAAGGCTGCGCATGGGCAACTGCGGCCTGACCATCCTTACAAACGAGGACGGGATGTGGCGGCTGAAGCTTTGGAACTCGCTTTCGCATTATGGCCTCTTGAATTTCAAGCCTCTTTTGCAGAGGGAAGGAAAAAAGCGCAAGCAATGAGATGAGACGGCAAACTTGCGGCTGGAAACGCGGGCAGCGGCGCATATTGCCGCATCCCTGCAAGTGGCGCATCTCCCTTAGCTTTATATTCGTAATCGGGTGAAAAATGGCATGGCGGTCTCGGAATGCCCATCATGCACTTTCCATATTGCCCTTCAGCCTGACGCCGAGGAGGGCATGGTGATGGAGTGCCCGGACTGCGGCGCCATGATAAAGCTTGTGAAGGTTGTTCCCCCGGTTTTCAGCCTGGTTGGCGAAGAGTAGGTGTTGGCTTTGATTGATCTTTCCGACAGCAGCGTGGTTCTTAGGCTTGCAGTGGTAATCCTGCTGCCGATATTCGCAATCATTTACTTTTACAGGAAGAAGATACGCAAGGATTTGGAGACTCTTAACAAAAGAAAGCAGGGGGACCTTGCCGATGCGGAGCAGGGCGGCCCCTTGGTGGCTTTCCTTGAGGGCTGCGAGAAAATCCTGCGGTTTGTCGCCGAGTACCTGCGGGAGTTCCGCGAGGTCATGTTCAAGAAGAAGCAGGAAAGGAAAAAGCCCGAGCCGGTTCCGCCGTCCTAGTTTTTTGCTCTGCCTTTTTTGCTGCAGCTTCAGCTATCTTGTTTTGAAAAAAACTAAGAGAAGCCCATAAAACTCTTCTGTTCGAATAGACATTATGATTCGCGGCGGCACAGGGGGAAGAACTCCCCAAAAGCATGGGCTTCGCTTTGAGAAGAGAACCGATTTTGCCACAGTGATTGCCAAAATGCCGGGCTATTCTGTCGATGGCGACGTTATCCTCTTCGAAGGCAAGGAGATTGCGCGCCTTTACAAGAAAAACAAGCTCTACACAGGGCTTCTGAGCCAAATGGGCGTAGAGTACAAGAAGCTTATTTCAAAGAGGCTTCTTCCAGATGACGCTGTCCTTGTTTTGATCAACAAGACGCTTTACATTGTGGAAATAAAATTCCAAACAGTCTCCGGCTCTGTAGACGAGAAGCTCCAAACCTGCGACTTCAAGCTGAAGCAGTACAAAAAGCTTATCGGCAAGCTCGATTTGAATGTCAAGTATGTCTATATCTTGAATAACTGGTTCAAAAAGCCGGAATACAAAGACGTTCTGGAATATGTCCATTCAGTTGGTTGCGACTATTTCTTCAACGAGCTTCCTTTGGGCTATCTTGGGCTCCCAGTTGCGCACTATTAGCTCCCTTATTTTGCCCCTTCCGTCTGCCTTGCAGTTAATCATCCTGCTTGCATAGACTGTTTCAGGCTCAAATTCAGCGTAAAGGTCAGAAATAAAGTCGGAGTAGGAATTGCTAAGAAGCACAAAACAACCCTTAGAATCAAGCTCCTTATAGGTTTTCAGAAGCTTCTTCTGCTCGTTTTCTCCAAAGCCATCTTTTGTGTATCCGGTAAAACTAGACGTCTTTGAGATTGGAACATAAGGCGGATCGAAATAAACGAAGTCGCCCTTCTTCGCGTTCTTCAAGACAATCGCGAAATCTCCGCAGTAAAGCTCGTCCTTCTGCAAGGCGCGATGGACGAGCAGAAGGTTCTGGCTGTCAAGTATCTTCGGGTTGTCGTATCTGCCAAAAGGAACGTTGAACCCGCCGCTGGAATTTACGCGATACAGGCCGTTGAACGCCGTCTTGTTCATGTAGATGAAACGAGCCGCCCTTTCCACATTCGTTTTGGGCTTTGACGCTCGGATTTTGTAGTAAACAGCTTCTTCATTAACGTAAAGAGGTGAAGCGAGTTCAGACATTAGTTCGAAAATCTCGTTTTTGATGACTGAATATGCGTTTATCAGTTCCGCGTTTGAGTCGCTCAGATATGCCTGCTTTACCTTATTCATCGCTTCCAGCCTGAAGAACATCGCCCCGCCGCCCAAGAATGGCTCGTGGTAGTTTTCAAAATAAGGCAAACCTTGTGTTAGCTCATCCAAAAGCTGCCGTTTTCCCCCGGCCCACTTCACAAACGGTTTTGCCTCTTCAAGCATGGCTCTCCCGTCTATAGTCCGGCTTCTAGCATTTAAAAACTATGCAGACCGCTCTGCCGGTGGTCGAAACAGGCGCGCAGATTACTTCAGCCTTATCGCATCGAGGTTCATAGGCGCGCGCGACTCGACATGGAGGAGCTTGGAGACCGTCCTGCCCAAATCCTCGCATTTCGACTCGTCCCCGTGGAGCGTGAAGACCCGCTCGGGCTTGGGGTGCATCATCTTGAGAAGCGCGAGGAGCTGCTGGCGGTCAGAGTGCCCAGAATAGCCCTCCACCGTCTCTATCTGCATGTTTATCTTAAGCGATGCCGCCCTGCCGTCCTCCCCGATGGTGGATATCTCCTTTGAGCCGCGCTGTATTTTCCTGCCAAGCGAGAGCGCGGATTGGTAGCCTACGAATATCATGGTGTTCCGCGGGTCGTCCGCAAGAAGCTTGAGGTATTCGACGGATGGCCCGCCGGACAGCATCCCCGATGGGGCGATTATCACGGCAGGATCGCCGTTGGCTATCTCCTCGCGGTCTTTTTTGACCGGCTCGAATATGCGCGACTCGAAAGGCGAGTCGTTTGAGAGTATGCGCCTCTGGATGTTGTGGCGGAGGTATTCGGGATACGCGGTGTGTATCGCCGATGCCTCGAGAATCATGCCGTCAAGGTACACCGGCCAGTTGAAATCCTTGTTCTTGGAGGCGAATTCCTCCATCACGAGCATTATTTCCTGCGACCGCCCGACCGCGAAGGATGGGATTAGCACCTTGCCGCCGCGCTGGCAGGTCTCCTGCACGACTTCCATCATGCGCTTGTCAGATTCGAAGCGGTTGGGCTGGATGTCGTTCCTCCCGCCGTATGTGCTGTCTATGAACATGGTCTCCACGCGGGGGAAGTTCGAATTCGCCTGGTCAAAAAGGCGGGTGAAGCCGTATTTTATGTCGCCGGTGAATACAAGATTGTGCAGCCCGTCCCCGATGTGCAAATGCACCATCGAGCTTCCGAGTATGTGCCCCGCGTTGTAGAAGGTGAGCTTGATTTCCGGCGTGATGTCAATCACCTCGCCGTAATCCGCAGTCACCATGTGCGAAAGCTCCTTCTGTATGTCCTTCACGCTGTAGGGGGGCGCGTAGCTTGAGTTCTTGCTTGCGATATTGAGGAAATCCATCTGCAAAAGCATGGCAAGGTCGCGCGAGGGCGTGGTGCAGTAGACCGGCCCGTCGTAGCCGTATGCATAAAGGTACGGGATGAAGCCGCAGTGGTCCATGTGCGCGTGCGTGAGCACGACCGCGTCGATCTTGTCAAGCTCGAGGTTCATTGCGTTAAGGTAAGGGTATGCCTTTGTAGGCTCGAACGTTTCCGGGTTTATCCCGCAGTCCACTATCACGTTGCTGTTCGGGGTCTGCACCAGAGCGCAGCTTCGGCCAACCTCGTAAAAGCCGCCAAGCGCCGTGACCTTCACCCAGTCGCTTTTCGTGGGGAGGGTGGAGCATATCTTCTTGCCTAGGCTGACCAGGAATTTCTTGCGGCTTGCCGCTTCCTTGAGCATGGTTGCGCGCACGCCCTTTATCGTGGACGAGGGCATGGTGGGGGTGCGAAGCACGACCGGGGCCCATTTCGTCTTCTGGATTATCGCCTTGAGGGTCATGCCGCCCTTGCCGATGACAAGGCCTGGCTTCAAAGCCTCGATGTTCACTTCCGAGAATTCTGGGTTGAAATGTATGTCGGAAACTCCTGCCTCGATAGGCACCGTTTCCTTTATTATCTTCATCGCGTCGTCCTGCGGAAGAAGCGCGGAAGGATCGCTTTTCACCAGTATCCTTTTCCTTATGGTGCCCGCAATCTTCCTTATGAGCTGGTCGTTTGCGTAAAAGGCGTTTATGTCCTTTAGGTAGATTACGATGTCCAGCCCCTCGGCCTCGATTTTCGTGAGGAGGCATTCGCGGGGCACCATTTCGTGCAATTTCTTCTCTATTTCCTTGAGATCCAAATCAGTCGCCCTCTCTTTTGTTGATTGACGGAAACGCACCACGCTTGGAGCTGCAGGCTGCAGCTTCGCGCGCGAGACCCGACCGCCCTACTGTATCAGCTTTTCAACCTCGGATTTTTCGTACCTCTTGAAGCCGGACTTCGTGATTGTGATAAGGTCGACGGACTCGCCGGTGGCTGCGTCGCGCTTCATTGCCGCGGCGATTGCCCTTGCGGCAGCGCGCATGTTGTCCTTCACCGTCCCGTTCTCCTTGTAGAGCTCCTCGAGGAGCCCGTATGCGACCGGAGAGCCCGAGCCTGTGGAGACGTATTTCTCCTCGCTTAGCCCGCCCATCGCGTCGAGGCTATAAACCTCCGGCTTCTCATCGACCCCGCCTATGAGGAGCTGGACGTAGAAAGGGTAGAAGCGGTAATTATGCAGTATGTTCGAGAGGAGCGATGCAGCCGCCTTCACGTTCATGTTGTGCCCGTGCTTGAACTTGTAGAGGCTCGCCTCCGCCTTCATCATGCGGATGAGCGCCTGCGCGTCGCCTACGCCGCCCGCAATCGTCATCGAAAGGTAATCGTCAATCTGGTGCACCTTCTGTATGTCCTTATTCGCGATGAAGTACCCCATGGTCGCGCGCTTGTCGGACGCCATTATGATGCCGTCGCTGCAGGAAACGCCAACAGTGGTGGTTCCGGTGTGGAGAACCTTCTTTTTGGCATCCTCGTTCATGTCGCCTGCCATAGAAATCACTCCCTTTGCATGTTATTCTTCAGAAATCAAACGCGCCTGAACCGCCAAATTCTTGCTAATCTGGTCTTGTAGTGATGGAAGAAAACAGGCGGAATGCCCTCTATAAGCATGGAAATGCTTATATAGGTTTTTGAGGGTGCAAGAAAGCGGGATGGCCGCGCCAGCCGCGATTGGCTTGCCAGCTTATTGCGTGTTCCTCAATTGACGCTTGGGAGTCCGTCCATTGTTTAATCAAGGCCAATCGGCAGGCGCATAGAAAGGCAACGAATAAAACGTTTGGCGCGGATTTATGCATTCATGTACCGGTTTCTGCAGCAGGGGAGCGCAGAGTATCTTTTCCTTTTTGCGATTCTCCTTGCGCTTGCTTTCCTGGCAGGGGCTTTTAGGAACAATATGCCATTTTCAGGGATTGCCGCAGATTATGGGGCGATAGGGGAGGTTCCACGGGATTTTTCGGGCTTCCGTGCGCAGGGCGCGACGGAATATGTTGTGGTTCTTGCCGTAGTGATTGGTGTGGGGCTGATAGCGGCATCGCTTCTCGGCTCTGCGCCTTCGGCCGCAGCGGACATGCGAGGGATGCAATATGAAGCCTACTGGGAGTCCGCCTTCCCGATTTCGATTATGGAAGCGGATGCGAAATACACAACCACAACCCATAGTTCCATATACCTCAAGGTGAAGAACAACCAGCATTATCCCATAAGGATTACCGCACTCATCGGAGGAAGTAGTGTGAGGGGCAGGGTGCCCAATGTTTATGTTTTAAACACCACCAGCATGAGCGGCCTTTATTATCTTGGATCGGGCGAAACAGGCATTTTTGGATACAAGGCGGCGGGATACTGGCCCAACATACCTGAGAATAGGCGACTGCGCATCTATGTGGGAGATAGTGCAAATACCGGATATTACCTATACGCCGCAAAGAAGATATGCACCCAGGCTGGAAAAAAAGGCGGGACGCTTGAAATCCCCAATTTTGGCTTTGAATACGTGACCTATATCGACAATGCCCAGATAACCAAGAAGCAAATCGGCTCAAAGCCGCTCATAATACAATGCACCTGAGGGCAAGGGGCGGCATTCTGCCCCTATTAGGCACGGTGCAGGCGGAATGCACTCTATAAGAATGGAAATGCTTGTATGGTTTTTGAGGGCAGCTAAGGCGCTAAATAAACCGAAGATGCATGCTCTCATCGTATTGATGCGATTCTTTGCTTCCATAAAAGCCCGGGTGCGAAGTCACGCGGCTATAGCAAAGCTTCCATGTGTCCAGTGTTTTGAGCTTGCCATCATCGATGTCAATGTATTTTATCGGCTTTTCGGAAAATTCCCATCCGCGCCTGTGGCGGAGCATCCATGCAATTTCGTTGAGGGTGTTAAAATCGGTATCGCTTTTTTGGAGTATGCCGCTTACTAAATCGACAATCCGGTCCGCAACTTCTCGCGGAAGGAAAAAGGAATTGTAAAAGGCGGTTGTCTTTGGTTTTCCAAGAAGGTGCGCGTCGTTGTATGTGTTGCTTTCTAAATTGAGAAAAGTGTCGATGATTGCCCGAAGCGCCTCATCATGCTTTTCAGCAGCAACAAGCTTTTTCACTTCTGGCTCGATTAGCGCGAAGGCTATCCGTGTGTTCTCAGCGCAGGCGTTCGAGCAGCCCACCCCGTGCTTGATGACCTGCATATAGCTTCGGGCGATTTTCACTGCATTCCCTGGGTTCTTTTCAACTTTTTCCCTTGCGTAAAAGAGCCTTTTTGCAAATTTTTCTGCATCATACCGGTCAAGAAGCCCCTGCGCGGTGAAATGGCGCGTTGCGCCGCCAGCCCCATCTGCCTTATGGAAAAAACGGTGTTTCAGCATGCCAAAATAAGACGACAAGCTGTTTTAAATGTTGCTGAAAGCTCCTCAGTAAAGCCTCTTTTCCCCCCATTTTTCGCTGAAGAACGAAAAAAGCTCCGCGCACTCCTTTCGCAGCACGCCTTTTTCCATTTTTATCCTGTCCCCTGCAAGCGCCTTCATCTTTTCCGCAGGGATTTCAAGCTCGCCAAAGCCGCATTTTTTCGCGTCTGCGATGGAGGCGCCGTAAACGATTTTCGGGATGCCTGCCCAATGGATTGCGGAATAGCACATGGGGCAAGGCTCGCAGGTGGTGTAAAGCGTGCAGCCTGAGAGCTTTATCGATTTGAGCTTTTTGCAGGCAAGCCGGATTGCCGCCACTTCCGCGTGCGCGGTTATGTCCGTGCTTTTCCATACTGCATTGTGCGCAACTGCAATGGGCTTGCCGCCCTTTTCTATGCAGCAACCGAACGGGGATTGCCCGGCGGCTATGCCGCGCCTTGCTGCGCGGATTGCAAGAAGCATGAAATGCGAGCCGGTGCCCTTGGATTGTGGCATTATCACACCTACGGGAGTATGCGCACTCCCTTGCTGCCCACTTCGTACTTGTGCCAGGAGGGCGATGAGCCCATCAGCCCGCGCACGCGCAGCTTGTCATCCGAAAATTCCAGCATGCCGTCCATCAGGTGCTCCACCATGGTCACGTGCTTTTCCTCGTGCATGCCCCGCTCCATCACATACATCGCGGTGGCGCCTGCGCGGCGGAACTTGCCGGTGATGAACTGCATGAAACGGAACACGCTCTCAGGCGAGTTTGCCTCAAGAAGCGAGGAGAGCGAATGGATGCCGAGCCTGTGGTTGTCCGCAATCTGCACAATCTGATCCTGGAGGCCTGAGAGCTGGAGCGAGATTGCCGACAGGTCGGTCGGGTCGGAAACGTAGGTGACTATCCCCTCGTCCTGCAGATTCGGGTCGAACTGCTTGGAGTAGCAGTCAATCACCTGAAGAAGGCCGTTTTGCTCGTATGGCTCAATCGACCAGCCCGAGCTTTCCATCATGGTCTTCCAGTCCGCAAACCCATAGTCAGTGAGCACGAATATCCCGGGAACGTTCATCTTCAGCCCTTCATGGATGAACTGCATGAGGAGGGGCTTTTTCCCGCACAAAGGCTCGCCGTAAAGGAGTACGTTCGCAGTGGGGGGTAGCCCGCCGTCCAGTATTGCGTCAAGCGACTTTATTCCGGTCGGGTAAAGAAGGTCGGAAGGCATGGCACCACACGCATATGTCTTTTGCGGGAATTTATGACGTGAAATAGGGGCTATGCACATTTATAAACGTTCTTGGAGCGTAAAATAGTGCGTGATTTGATGCCTCCAACAGCCGATTCCAAGCTCAAGCCCACATTGCAGCCCGTAAAGCGTGGAGCTGCTGCCGTAGTGCCGGAGGAAGCCGCGCCGGCTGCGGCAAAAAGCGTTCCTGTTGCGCAAGGTGACAGGATGCCAAGCGGGATAGAGGGGCTGGACGAGATTCTCGGGGGCGGATTCGAGAGGATGAGCACCAACCTGGTAATGGGCGGGGCTGGCTGCGGAAAAACGACATTTGCCGCGCAGTGCCTTTACAACGGCATAACGCAATACGACGAGCCCGGCGTGCTTTTATCATTCGAGGAAACGGGGGAGTCTGTGATTAGGCACATGAAGAAATACGGATTCGACTTCAAGCCCCTGATTGAAAAGGAGAGCTTTGCCACCATAAACTACCGCCCGCATGAGGTGAGAAAGCTAGTGGAGGAGGGCGGAGGGCTCATCCTTGACACCTTGACGTCGCTTGGCGCAAAAAGGCTGGCAATCGACCCGATAACGCCTTACCTGATGCTTTTCGAGACAGGCTACCAGGCGCGCGAGGCCGAGATAACGCTTTTCGAGCTTTTCAGGAAATGGAAGTGCACTACCGTCATCACCTCGGAATGGGATTCCGTGCGGTCAAAGTCGCCTGACGGCGTTGAGTACCTTGCGGACTCGGTGATACTCCTCCACCACCCGCGCACCAAGACCTCGCGCTA
>Ga0265297_10002914_pt1 | contig 32749 bp, 28 predicted proteins | sample Munlanlwell13791_FD_192502 | JGI IMG/M metagenome (GOLD analysis project Ga0265297, IMG submission 192502) | Leachate microbial communities from a municipal landfill in Southern Ontario, Canada - Leachate well 137-91 | ecosystem: Engineered > Solid waste > Landfill > Unclassified | place...
CGACCCCGGCAGGTTCCGGATAATAGACACCGAAAAACAGAGCCAGGATGCTTCTCAGGACCAGATAAAGGGGTTTGTCCGCCAGGCGCTGGGGCTCTAGAGGTTTTTTTGTGAAAGCAGGCGACATCAGGACAAAATTCCTCAAATACTTTGGCGACCGCTCGCATAGCGTTATTGCCGGTTCCTCTCTAATACCAAAAGACCCAACGGTGCTTTTGACCATGGCGGGAATGCTCCAGTTCAAGCCGATCTTCCTGGGTCTTGAAAAGCCTGCGCACTCAAGAGCGACAACGGCACAAAAATGCGTCCGCACCAACGACATCGAAAATGTGGGGCAAACCGCCAGACATCACACTTTTTTTGAGATGCTCGGCAATTTTTCGTTCGGGGACTACTTCAAGAAGGAAGCGGTCGCTTTTGCCTGGGAACTTTTGACAAAGGAGTTCAACATAGACAAAAGCAGGCTGTATATTGCCGTCTACGAAAAAGACGCCGAGTCAGAAGATATCTGGAAAAAGGACATGGGCGTCCCGGCCGGGCGCTTGATCAGGCTGGGCGAGGACAACAATTTCTGGTCCGCCGGCCCCACGGGCCCATGCGGCCCCTGTTCCGAGATCTACTATGATCTGGGGCAGGAGCAGGGCTGCGGCAAAAAGGAATGCGCCCCGGGCTGCGACTGCGACAGGTTCCTTGAGATCTGGAACCTGGTGTTCATGGAATTTAACCGGGACGAAAGCGGCACACTTACGCCTCTCCCAAAAAAGAACATCGATACGGGAATGGGGCTTGAGAGAATAGCCTCGGTGCTCCAGGATGTCAAGACAAACTTTGACACCGACCTGTTCCGGGAAATGCTCAAAGAGATCCGCATTAGGTCCGGCAAAGACTCTGTCATAACCCAGGTTTCCCAGCGCGTTATCGCCGACCATGTAAGGGCAGCGGTCCATCTTATAAGCGACGGGCTAACCCCGGCAAACGAGGGCAGGAATTACATACTGAGGCGCATCCTGAGAAGGGCCCTGCTTCACGGCAAAAAGCTCGGGATAGCCTCCCCGTTTTTGAACGAACTGTCGCAAATACAGATAGGTTCGGACAAAGGTTTTTATCCGGAACTGGAAAAGAATGCAGCGCTAATAAAGAAGACGATCCTGGATGAAGAGGTCAGCTTTGGGCGGACCATAGAGCAGGGGGCCTCTCAGCTTGAAGCCATGATAAAGAGGGCATCTTCCGGCATCATTAAGGGCAGCGATGCTTTCAAGCTCTACGATACTTACGGGTTTCCGCTGGAACTTACAAAAGAAGTTGCAAAGGAAAGAGGCTTTTCGGTTGACCAGGCGGGTTTTGAAAAAGAGATGGGACGCCAGAAAGAGACCAGCAGGTCGCATGCATCAAAAAAATTCGCTCTGGGAAAGATACCTCAGGTAAAAGGCTATCCTTCCACTGTCTTTACGGGCTATGATGAGACTGAAACGGAGGCCCTTGTACTGGGGACTATAGACGGCTATCTTATACTTGACCGCAGCCCCTTTTATGTCGAATCCGGAGGACAGGACAGCGACAGAGGAACTATCATAGTAGAAAAGAACGCTCTGGAAGTGAGTTCTTTGATAAAGACAGCGGAGGGTGTCATTCTGCACGGCATATCAGGCGATCTTATTCCGGCAAAAGGGGAAAAGGTAAGAGCGGCGGTGGACAAGCAGATCAGATCGCTCATTTCCGCGCACCACACCTCCACACATCTTCTTCACCGCGCTCTGCAGGAAGTAGCCGGCAGCTCCGCTCAACAAAAAGGCTCTTCGGTAACATCCGAAAAGTTCAGGTTCGACTTTGTGAGCGGTTCCCAGATAAGGTCGGAAGACCTTAAAAAGCTCGAGGATATCGTAAACGAAAAAATAAAAGAGGCTCTCCCGGTCAAAACCGAGGTAACATCCCTTGAGGAGGCAAAAAAGGCCGGAGCAAAAGCCCTGTTCGGGGAAAAATATGCCGGCACCGTCAGGATGATAAGGATAGGGGACTTTAGCCTTGAGCTGTGCGGAGGCACACATGTCAAGAATACCTCCGAGATCGCTTTGTTCAGGATAGTAAAGGAAAGCGCCGTTTCTGCCGGCATACGCAGGATAGAGGCTGTCAGCGGCAGAGCGGCTCTCGCATACGAAGAAGCAAGAAAAGAGGAAGAAAGCAGAAAGGCGCAGGAGGCCGGACAAAAGGAAAAAGCAAAGCTGCAGGCCGCCGCACTTGAAAAAGAAAGCGCCTTAAAGGCCGCTGAACTTGCGGAGAACAGAGAAAGCATCGGTGGTGCCAATTTTGTTTTCGGGCTTTTCAGAGGATATGACCACTCGATCTTGAAGAGCATGACCGACATCATAAAGAGCAGCGTCCCGTGCGCTCTGGTGCTTCTGTCAAGCGTTGCGGAAGAGGATAACAAGGTGAGCATGGTTGCTGCGGCCTCTTTGGAAGCTGCAAAAAGAGGGCTTTCAGCCGATAAACTGCTCAAAGCGGTGCTTTCTACAACAGGAGGCAGAGGCGGAGGAAAAGAACTGCTGGCGCAGGGAGGCTTTACCGACTCGTCAAAAGCGCAGGAGATAAAGCGGGCCGCACTGGAGTTCATAAACAAAAATGCGAACCCTGGGGATTGATCTAGGCAATAAGAGGGTGGGAATAGCGGTATCCGACCCGCTTGGCCTTACAGCACAGCCGCTGGAAGTATTTCCCAATAACAGAGGGCTTATTAAAAAGATCAGGGAGATCTGCAGAGAAAAAGAGGTTTCTTTGATCATTCTTGGTCTTCCCAGGAGCCTTTCGGGAGAGCTCAACGATGCGGCGCAAAAGGCCTCCGCGTTCTCGGAAAAACTAAAAAAAGAGCTTGGTATACCGGTAGAGCTTTATGATGAGAGGTTTTCAACCTCTATAGCCTGGAACAACTTTAGGCAAACAGGGGTGTCTCAGAAAAAGGGCAGGGGCTCCATAGACAAAATGGCGGCCGCGGTCATATTATCGGACTACCTGGACAGGAAAAGAAATGAAGGAAATAAAACAGGTATTTGACCCAATGCCACCGGTCCCGACGCTAAGGGCTCGGCTCCATTTGGGAGAAACGAACCGGAGCCGAGCCTTTAGGCTCAGGCATCTAATAAATCCTTGGATGCTAACCGGCCTGACCGTCTTTTTGTTCTTTCTCTTTCTTGCCGATACACTCTTGCACTCAAAAAACATGTTCGATGTTACTCCTGTTAGGGTACAGATACCCGATAATTCATCCGCAAGGGAGATCGGACAACTGCTTTTTCTGTCGGGCATAAGCGACAGGCCTTCTTCCTTCCTTGTGGCCGCAAAATTGCTCAACCTTGACTCCAGATTAAAGGCGGGCAACTACTATTTCAGCCCTTCTATGACCAATTATTCAATACTAACGCAGCTTTCACAGGGAAGGGTGCGGGCAGGAGAGGTAAGGCTAACCGTGCCGGAGGGGAGTTCGATCTACAGGATATCAAAGATACTTGCTTCTTCCGGGGTTTGGCTGGATAGGCCTTTTAACGAGGAGGCCTTGCAGCCGGCAGGAGACAAACTAAAGCAGGGCCATGTTTTCCTTGCTTCCAACACAACAAGGTCTTTGGAGGGATACTTGTTCCCGGACACTTATTTTATTTCCGCCAATATGAAGACGCAGGATCTAATTTCCATGATGCTTGGCCGCTTTGAAGAAGTGGTCCTGCCCGTATGGAGGTCTTCGAGGATAAAAAAGTACACTCTGCATCAGGTACTGACCATGGCCTCCATAGTGGAAAAAGAGGCCGAGACCGATCTTGAGAGGCCCATAATAGCATCCGTTTTTTATAACCGGCTGGAAAGCGGCATGGCGCTGAGGGCGGACCCCACAGTTAAATACGCTATCCCTAATCCCACAAAAAGGGTCACCTACAGCGACCTGAAGTATCCTTCGCCTTATAACACATATCTCAATAAAGGGCTTCCTCCGGGCCCCATTTGCAATCCGGGGCTTAAGTCCATCCTTGCCGCCATCCATCCGGCAAAGACAAACTACATCTATTTTGTCTCAAACGGGGACGGCACTCATACTTTCTCGGTGGATTGGCAGGGTCACGAGCGCGCGGTGAAAAAATTCAGGAATCTGTCAAAATGAGCCCGCCGTCTTTGTCCCTGATAATATGCAGGTAAAAGCCGGGCCCCCGGGTAAAAACCGGGGACTGCGCCGGCACTGTAAGAGCTTCGATGTCTATTTGATCAGTTAAAGGAATTACTTTCCCTTCAACAAAATTGTAAAAGCTGACAACCTCCCTTTTGGGAGTATATCTTGTGTATTTAAGTGAATAGACGAAATTTTCGGGATCCATTATCCAGCCCCACAGCGACACAGAATAGAATGGGGAGGCACAAAAAAAACTTTCTTCGACATTGCCGATAGCATCGTCAAGCAACCCGTCCCGAGCAGCGGATATGACAGACTGTTCAACAAAGGCCTGCGCCGTTCCATCGGTGAACTTCTTCTTTTTATCCAGAACAAGGAACTGACCTTCGTTCGATTTTAAAGCGGAAGGAATGAAAAAGGTTGCAGGCAGTGGTGTCTCCACGGCATAGGATGGAGCAACAACCTTAGTTGAATCAGCTCCGAGCAGCAGGAACCTATTCTGCCAAAGAAATGCCTCCGTTGCCTCAACAAAAACACCGCTAAAGTTGGCGAACCTGAGCCCCAGATACTCTCTGGCTTTTTTTATGTCTTTTTCAAAATAAGTGTGCGTATCATAAGAAAGACGCTCTTTCAACTCATATTCCAGAAGACCTGTAAGATTTCCTGCCTGCACATGATGCCCACTTTGATAGTGCACACCGATCAATCCGGCGCTCATAAGCCCTTCGGAGTACCGGGCTGTGGAACAGACAGACGGCCTTGCTGGGCAATTTTTGCTCCTTTGTATCGTCGAGCGCACCACGCTCCTGCAGGGCAGGTCGGGTTTTGCGATCGAAAGGCTAGCCCTCTGGACATCTGCATCTTTCATGTTAAAAAGCTGATGGATGGGACCCGAGGTCATAAGGCTCTGTCTGCTCCTCATAGCTGAGGACACGGCGTAATTATGCCTAAGTACTCTAATGGATGATAAAAAGCTCATATCGGCTTATCGCTCAGCTAGGAAGACGATTTCAGGCGGCTATTCCCACTCTATGGTCGAGGGCGGCTTTGAGGATATATCATACACCACGCGGTTTATCTCGGGCGTTTCATTTATTATGCGGCTTGATATTTTTTCAAGGAGTTCATACGGCAGTTTGGCCCAGTCCGCGGTCATGGCGTCATTAGAGGTCACAGCGCGGATCGCGATAGTGTTAAGATAGGTCCTTTTGTCGCCCATGACCCCGACGGTTCGTATGGGAAGCAGTACCGCAAAGGACTGCCAGACCTTATTGTAAAACCCCGCCTTTTTTATTTCCGTGACAACTATGTCATCAACATCCTGAAGTATCCTAACCCTGTCCCGGTTAAGTTCGCCTATTATCCTTATGGCAAGCCCTGGTCCGGGGAACGGCTGCCGCGAGATTATTTCTTCGGCAATACCCATCTCTCTGCCGAGTTTTCTAACCTCATCCTTGAACAGTTTCCTCAATGGTTCAATAAGTTTGAACTTCATCTTTTCGGGAAGGCCGCCGACATTGTGGTGGGTCTTTATTCTGGCAGCCGTTGAAGCGGACTTGCCTGAGCCCTTAAAAGCGCTCTCTATCACATCAGGATAAAGCGTTCCCTGGGCAAGAAACGGAATGGCCCCAAGTTTTTTGGCTTCTGCTTCGAACGTGTAAATGAACTCGTTGCCGATTATGTGGCGTTTTTTTTCCGGGTCAGTGACGCCTTTAAGCTTTTCATAAAACTTTTCCGAAGCGTCTATGTAGATTATCTTTATCTTAAAATGCTTTTCAAACATCTCTTTTATCTTTTTGGCCTCATCCTTCCTCATAAAGCCCTGGTCTATGAACATGCAGGTCAGCTGGTCGCCGACGGCTCTGTGGACAAGAACTGCCACAGTGGTAGAATCGACCCCTCCGGAAAGGGCGCAGAGTATCTTGTTTTTACCGACGGTAGAGCGTATCTTTTCGGTCTGGCGCTCGATAAAGGATTTGGTGGTCCAGGTTGCCTGGCAGTTGCAGATTATATAGACAAAATTCTTTATTATCTCGTCTCCGTGCTCTGTATGAATGACCTCCGGATGGAACTGTACCGCATAGAGCTTCTTTTCGATATTGCCGATCGCGGCCGTGGGGGTGTTTAGTGAATGCGCCATCATCTTAAAACCTTCCGGCACCTTTTCCACGCTGTCTCCGTGGCTCATCCAGCAGTTTATCTGCAGAGGAAGCCCCGCAAAAAGATTGGTATGATCATCGATGTTGAGGGGGGTTTTGCCGTATTCTTTGGCATCAGCAGCTTTGACCTCTCCTCCGAGTTCTTTTGCCATCAGCTGCATCCCGTAGCAGATACCCAGAATCGGAATGCCGCTTTCCCATATCCTCGGGTCCAACTTTGGAGCATCCTTGTCATAGACACTGTTGGGACCGCCCGAAAGGATTATCCCTTTCACTTCTCTTTTCTTCAATTCTTCGAGCGGGGTTGAGTAGGGGAGCACCTCCGAATAAACATTGCACTCGCGGACCCTTCTTGCTATCAGCATGCTGTACTGCGCGCCAAAGTCAAGGACTACTATGAGGTCGTGCTTTTTCATGGATTTAGTTAATTATATCACAAGAATATATAATGAAATTCCGCAGTAAAGCGGTCGATATCCGTTTGTCGGCAAATCCACAAAAGGAGCTTAAGATATGGGCGCTTCACACAAAGTTTCGGAGATTGGAAGTTTAAGGTTCCACAGCCTGACCGTTCCGCAAAACGGAAACAGGCCCGGGATATTTTCGGTCAACATCTGCGAACGCGGTTTCATAATTAATTCCGAAATGGCAAGGCTGGGAGCATCAGATATTGAACTCCTGAAGGGACAAAGCGATCTCCAAATAGCAGGAGCTTTTAATGAGGATCCAAACGCAAGGCTTTCCGCCATGAACAGCATCCTCATGGCACCCTGGGCTAACAGGATGATAGGTCCTGTTGTAGATGCTCGTGGTCTGACAAATGTGGAAGTCTCCTTTATGGGACAGAGAAGGCTTGTCCCAACCAATTTCGAAGATACCTACAGGCTGCACGGACTGGCTTATGCCAACGAGTATCACGATATATGGGCTCACGACCTGCCTTCGGGAGGAATAGCTCTCACCGGCATTACAGAAATATCAAGTGACCAGTGGTTTTCAGATCTTTGGCTAAGGCACAGCATTGGGCTCAATAACGGAATAATGTTCAGGATCGTGAATGTTAAGAACATAGGACAGCAGCCGGCCCCCGTGTCCGTAGGCGAGCATCCGTATTTCCGCATACCTGAAGGGCAGGACCGCGGCCTGATCTCCATGCAACTTCCCGGTGTTGCTACAATACGCCTTGGGCAGGACGGGAATCCAGACTTTGACACTAACCCCCTAATGCCTATTCGGGAAACTGCTTTTTGGGGGCTTGCAGCGGGCTTTAAGAATCTCGGAGATCTCAATTTGAACAACAGTTTTTTGCTCCACCCGGAAATGGGTGTAGTGTCGGGCGACGCGGGAGTTTTATTTGGACAGGCGGGATACGGCATTTTTCTTTCCTCGCCGACATACGGGGATACCGTTAACGTTGTACATGCGTTTGCCCCGCTGGGCACTTCACATCCCGCTGACGGCAAGGCAGTAGCGCTGGAATTGCAGGGAAATTATCTTGCTCCTCTGCATCCCATCTGGGAAGTGTATTCCCCGTTAAGAGGAGTCTCGGGAATGCATCCAAGCAGCATGAAGATCCTTGAACCCGGAGATGAGATGACATGGAGTGTTACTCACACGGTTAGAGGACTATAATACCGTCATTATTTAGACAAATAAAAGTTAAGCCTGCACTTTAAGGTGCAGGCTTATTATTTGATCCGATCTATGCCTTTACTACTTATACATCCCCAGCGACTGGGCTTTTTGAAAGACTTTGCCTTCCGTAAGGATCGAAGGCGCTATTACTATTTCAACTTTTTGCATTTCTTTTATATTGGCCGCGCCAAGGGTGCCCATAGAGGTCTTTAAAGCGCCGACAAAGTTTTCAGATCCGTCATCATATTTTGCAGGGCCGAGAAGGATCTCTTTTAATGTTCCGATAGTTCCGACTTTTATTCTTGTTCCTCTCGGAAGAAGAGCGTTGGGAGTTGCCATGCCCCAGTGAAAGCCTCTGCCAGGGGCCTCCTTAGCCTTGGTAAGAGGCGATCCGATCATCACCGCATCGGCCCCGCAGGCAATGGCTTTACAGATATCCCCTCCGACCACCATCCCTCCGTCGCCTATAACGCTGACATATCTGCCTGTTTTTTTGAAATAAGCATCCCTTGCGGCGGCGCAATCCGCGATAGTAGTAGCCATAGGGACCCCGATACCCAGCACGCCTCTGGAAGTGCAGGCAGAGCCCGGGCCGATGCCGACCAAAAGTCCGGAGATCCCGGTCTCCATCAGTTCCAGCGCAACATCATAGGTGACGCAATTCCCTATGATAACAGGGACCTTTGTGCCCGCGCAGAATTTGGCAACATCAAGAGGCTTGAAGTTTTTTGCCTTGTGCTTGGTTGAGACGACCGTAGCCTGAATGACCACCACATCTGCTCCGGCAGAGGCCGCTATTTTCCCGTACTCTTCCGCCGCCTGTGGAGTAACAGAAACCGCGGCTACGCCTTTTTTGGCCTTGATCTCCTGTATTCGTTTCTCTATAAGTTCTTTTTTGACCGGCTTTTCGTAGAGCCTTTGCATGAGGGGAACATAGTCTCCTTTTGAGGCTGCCGCGATCTCATCCAGGACCTTGTTAGCATCTTCATATCTGGTCTGGACGCCCTGAAGGTTAAGGACCCCAAGGCCGCCGAACTGGCTCATCATCGCGGCTGTACTAGGGTCCACCACGGAATCCATGGCAGAAGCTATTATAGGGATATCCAGTTTAAGGCTTCCTATAGAAGTCTTTGTCTCGACATCATCGGTTTCTATCGTTGCCAGCGACGGCACCAGCGCTATCTCGTCAAACCCGTAAGCCCTTCTGACTTTTTTCCCGAAACCTAACTCTATTTCCATCTACATCTCCTTTTTTCTCCCCTCTCCCTCTGGGAGAGGGGTAGGGGGTGAGGGCTATTGAGCAGGCATTTCTCCCACGCTGATCGACAAAGTCTTCATCTTCCCGTCAGAATAGACAGAAAGAGTTAATCTGCTGCCGGGTTTTTGGGACTTGATGAGTTCCGAAAGCTCCGAAGCGCTATTGAGTTTTTTTCCGTTCACGGTCCTTATCACATCATATTGCTTGAGCCCGGCCTTGCCTGCTGGGCTGTCCTTAACCACCTGCATGACAATTACGCCTTCTGCCACCGGCAGGCTCATATAATCAGCCACCTGCTGATCAACATCCCTCATGTAAATGCCTATCCAGGGGCGGACCACTTTTCCCCGGGTAATAAGTTCGTCAAGGACTTCCTTTGCCGCGTTGACCGGTATGGCAAAGCCTATTCCCTGGGCGCCCGCTGCCACCGCCACATTAACTCCCACAACTTCCCCCTGTATATTGATCAGCGGACCTCCGCTGTTTCCCGGGTTGATCGCGGCATCGGTCTGTATCAAGTTCTTCTTTCCTATCCCGTCAAGAGCTCTGCCTGTAGCGCTGACAATACCTGCCGTCACGGTATTACTGAACCCGTAAGGATTTCCGATGGCTATTATCCACTGTCCCGGGCGCAGTTTTGAGGAATCGCCCATTCGCATAAAGGGAAGACCTGAAGGCTTGTCAAGTTTAAGGACTGCGAGATCGATATTGGAATCAAGACCTATAACTTTGGCATCAAGTGAACGCCCGTCCCTTAGCGTCACCTTTATCTTGTCGGCGCCTTTTACCACATGGGCATTGGTCAGAACATGCCCCTTATTGTCAATAATGAACCCTGAACCGGCGCCTTTTACGGGAATGACGCGGTCCTCAAAAAGGTCCCTTGCTCTTGGATCTATCTGGAAACCGAAATGTTGTTCAAAATCCTTAAAGGGATTAAAGACCTGCTGGTGCTGCATCTTAACCACATCTATATTTACGACCGCGCCGCCGACCTTTTCTACAATGTCAGCGATAGTCTCGTTGGGTGAAACTGAGGCTGCTATGCCTGAGGAATAAGGCGCCTGAACGGGCTCCTGCACGGGTTTGTCCAAAGCCTGGGACAACTGCACATAAAGCCCTCCTGTAAATATCCCTATGAGCAGAACAAGAACATAAGGCGAATACTTCTTCAGCTTCATCATTATGCCCTCCCTTATGAATATTTCCACCGCGGTCACCCGTTGAGCAGCGGCTCTTTTTCACCGTCAGCCTGGTTTTTTTGGGACGCGGAATACGCCTTGACCAGTTTTTCCAGCTCTTCTACCACGGGCTTGGGTATCCATATCTCCCCGCACGACTCGCAAACAAAGGCCGGGACATCGTCTATTACATATATCCTGCCGTCCTCGTTGTAATCCAGAGAAACCCGTTCAAAATATAAATGACCCCCGCAGGCGCTGCACAATCCGGGGTTCAGTTTCTCATAGATTTCGTCCGCTTTTTTCGAGAACATCCTGATTTTTGATTTATTATACATTATCTTACCCGCCTTGACAACAACTTGATGGACAGGATAGACTTATACTTGCCGAAAGAGAAAATCAAGTACCGAAAGGGGGTGAAACATAATGAAAAAGATTCTCTTTTCTTTATTCATCTTTGTTTCATTGATAGCAGTGGCGGCAACGACCGGTTGCAGCGTTATCACCTCGACCACGGATGCCACAGGCACAGATCCTGGTAGAGTGACCACCCCTTTGGCGGCTGTTTCAGGTTCCGCGACAAAATCGGGCACCTCTTTCACGATCAATCTGAGCTCGATCATAGTCGGAGGAACTCCCGTAGAAGGGCTTGGGGCCTCAAGGTTCAAGGTGTTCATAGGAGGAGTTGCAACTCCGGATTCCACCTACACACCGGTCGCAACGACCATCACTGCCACTTCAGCGAGCAAGATAGACATGGTGTTCATCATGGACAACACCGGAAGCATGTCCAGCAGGATAAAATCCGTAAAGGACAGCATTTCGGCCTTTGCAGCCTCACTTGAGGCCAGCGGAGCCGATGTTAAGTTCGGTGTCGTTTCCTTTGGCGACACGCCAAGCGAGCAATCCGACCTTCCGCTTCCTGCAACAGCAGAGGCGGTAAGCTCCTGGCTGGATGCACTAGCAGGTGTTGGCGGCGGTGATATCCCCGAGAATCCGCTTGACTCCATAATGTATGCGAATGACAACTTTACATGGAGAAGCGGAGCTCAAAAGGTGTTTATCGTCATCATAGACACCAGCGCGCACCAAGCAGGGGACGGCTCGGCCTTTACAACAAGGACTCTCGCTTCCGTAGAAGCCTCTCTGTCAGGAAATGCTACAGTATATGTCGTGAGTCCAAAACTGGATTCCGGTTCTGGACCGGACGGATACACAAGTACTGCCGACATGAGATGGCTTGCGGACGGTTACGGCTGGTTCTCCGGGGTCACGTCAACGACCTACGGATCCACCAGGCCCTATACCGGGACCGGCGGCAAATGGATAGAACTGGCTGCCTCGGGGGTCATAGACCTTACGACGCTGGGCATTTCAACGACCGTTACCAAGGGCTACACTCTGGCGTTCACATACACGCCGGGGGCAACAGGAGTGTATTACATACACGTGCTTGTTGATACCAACGGCGACGGCGTCTGGGATTCCGACGGTCTGATCACGATCACTGTTTCCACCCTGAGCAGCAGATGGCTGCCCAACGGAGAACTCTCCAACGCGGCAGAAAAGATCACAGGGCCAAAGAGCAACTGATCACTGGTTTCTTGGTTTTTTACGGGTCCCCTTGTCTAGGACGAGGGGGCCTTTTTTTTATCATCACGAACATCCGGACGCGAATTAACGCGAAATATTTCCCGCGAAAGAAGGCACGCGAATTCCTCGAACTGACTCGAACGCAATAATTATGCTAATCCCGACGCTAAAGCGTCGGCTCCTCTAATCTCTCAAAAAGCCTATACTTGATTTTGGTTTTGTCTCTTCTTTCATTATCTGTCTTATTGCGTCAAAAAGCGTTAAAATGCCTTTATCATGCTTGTCGATCCGGGATTCGAGTTCTAGAAGCTTCCTTTCCATTTCTTTGTGAGCATAAATAATGTTCCTCAATTTTACAAACGCTCTCATTATAAGGATATTTACTCGAATAGCCCTTTCGCTGTTCAAAACACTGGACAACATGGCGATACCCTGTTCGGTAAAAACATAAGGCAGGTAACGCCTACCGCCGCGTTTTGAGGTTCCAATTTGGAACCTCAAAGAAGAGTGCTCTATTTTTGTTAAGCGCAGCATAAAATCAGAGGGGAATCTTTTTCTGTTGCGAAACACGGCCTTGTTCAGCTCTTTTGTTCTTATTCCATACAGGACAGCAAGGTCGCTATCAAGCATGACCTTTTGGCTTCTTATTAGCAGAATACACTGTCTGATATTCTCTGTTGAAATGTCAAACTTGTTGGGTTTTTCAACACTTCGGCACCCTTTTTTAACAATTCCACTCATAAAATAGCCTCCTTACAGAGCCTAATAGCAATTTCCCCGCCTCCGTGTTCGCGATTGTTGGGTTTGTTCACATGCCTCTTTTCGATAGGCCCCGACCTTGAAAGGCCCGCCTGCCAAGCCTTCCCGTCTCGGCGGGACGGCGGGCAGGTCGGCTCCCGGGGAAGCAAAAAAGGAGCAGACGCTTCAGCGTCGGGTTGCTTGCGGTATCCCCCGCATTTCCTTGACAATAATCTTCTTAATAAGTAAACTTAACTTGTGAAAAAAATAGCTTTTTTGTTGATTGTGCTCGCCTTTTGCTTTGGCTGCGGAGAGGACGGCCCGACAACGACCGGTATCGTGAACGGTTTTGTGGTCAACCCGTCATTAACCCCCGTGTCCGGCGCCGCGGTAACGGTGGGGGATGCTTCTTCAACAACGGCCTCTAACGGGACTTTCAATGTCACTTCTGTCAAGAGCGGCCTTCAAACGCTCTCCGTTACGGCTTCCGGTTATATCCCTTCAACAAGGCAGGTCACCGTTTCCGCCCTTGAGCCCACAAGTGTCCCGATGATAGTGCTGGACCAAAAGGACAGCAAATCAACAGAGATAGGCCCCGGAGGAGGGGAGGCGGCAAGCACGGACGGGGCGGTTAAACTCGTTATTCCGGCAGGAGCATTAAAAGAAGCGGTCAGTGTTTCGCTGTCGCATCCGGACCTAACGGCGGCTCCGCTTGCAGCCCCGGAGGGATATAAGATCATCTATCTGGTTTATATAAGCCCTCAGGGCACTCTGCTTGATGCTGCGGCCACATTGACGATCCCTCTGCCGGCAGAAGCAGTCTCTTCTTCTTCGGTGCCGTTCTTTCACTTTGACATGGCATCTCTTTCCTGGACCGCGGCAGGGTCCGGTTCCGTATCAACTTCCACGGTCTCGCTCAGCATCACAAAGTTCGGCTGGTTCGCAGCCGCTATACCCGTATCAAGCGGCTCTGTCTCGGGAAAGGTGGTTAACTCCTCGGGACTTGCGATAGCGGGAGCCAGCGTCTGGACGGGGTCTAATATAACGGCCGCTGATTCAGATGGCAATTATCTTCTGGCAAATGTGCCCTCGGGAGCCGCTGTCATCAACGCGGCAGCAAGCGGCTACACCTCCAACAATGTTTCTGTAACGGTGGCATCAGGAGCCATTGTCTATGCCGCCAGCATAGTCCTTACATCTACATCTTCATCCTACGGGACAATAACCGGAAAGATAACAAAAGCAGCCGATTCTTCGGCGGTATCAGGCGCCAAGGTCTCCTCTTCGGGAAAAGAGACCTATACAGACGCTTCGGGAAATTATGTGCTTTCGGAGATCAATCCGGGAACCGTCACCGTTTCTGTCAATGCCTACGGCTTTGCCTCTACGACGGATACTGTCGTGGTATCGGCCGGCTCTACCTCCAACAAGGATTTTTCTCTTACTGCAGTCTCAGTCTCTTCCTTCTCCGACGATTTTGAGACGCCTTACATACCCTGGACCTACGGAGGCATCTGGCACAGAGCACAGAACTCCTCTACAATAATCGACACCTTGGCACCCGACTATGTTTCCCTTCCGGACTACGCTTCTACCGCCGGGGCGATCCCCTCGGCAAAAAGCGGAAGCTACAGCGCCTGGTTCGGCAGCGATGCTCTGGGCTGCTATATCGGCACGCAACAGACAGACCCAGTCGATCCTGCCCTGTCGGGAGGGAGTTCGGTCCTTCGCATGCAGGGAGACCTTACGACCCCGGAGATAGACTTGAACGGTTATGCTGATGCCACCCTCATCTTCTGGACCTGGTGGGAAGTTGAGGGAGTAAATCCCGCCACCGGGTACGACATCATGAAGGTAAAAGTATCAAGGTACGGGGAAACCACTTGGACAGACCTGCTTGTGATTAACCCTGTTGATGATCCCGACCCGGATTCCAAAATAGCCTATGTTCCTTATTCTTCCGGGGGCTACAATAAAGCAGGGGTCTGGACCAAGCATCAGCTTTCTCTTTCGCCTTATGTGGGAAGCAAGATACAGGTCAGGTTCTCCTTTGACACCTACGACAAAAAATACAACGGGTTCCGCGGTTGGTTCATTGACGATGTTTCCATCTCTCCAGACCGGCTTTCTCTTTCCTCCATTTCTTCGTATGATATAATCAAAACAAGAGGGAGGATCCAGAATGCACCCCGGAATAGATAATGTAAGGCTGACGGACCCCGAAACAGCAAAAGCCATCGACATGGAGATGGACCGCCAGAGGAACAAGATAGAGCTGATAGCCTCCGAAAATTTTACCAGCAGGGCCGTGATGGAAGCAGCCGGCTCCTGCCTTACCAACAAGTACGCGGAAGGCTATCCCGGCAAAAGGTATTACGGCGGCTGCGAGTGCGTTGACATTGCGGAAGAACTTGCCATCAAAAGGGCAAAAGAGCTGTTCCAGGCCGAGCACGCCAATGTGCAGGCACATTCCGGCTCCCAGGCAAACACTGCCGCATATCTTGCCTTCCTCAAGCCTGGGGACACCGTGCTGGGACTTGACCTAACTCACGGCGGACACCTGACGCACGGAAGCCCGGTCAATATTTCCGGCATCTATTTCAAATTTGTTCCGTACGGCGTAAAAAAAGAGGACGAACTGCTGGATTATGACCAGTTGCTTGCTCTGGCAAAGGCAAATAAGCCAAAGATGATAGTTGCCGGGGCAACCGCCTATCCCAGGACCATCGATTTTAAAAGGCTCAGAAAAATAGCCGATGAGACGGGAGCCTTTCTCATGGTGGACATGGCGCACATCGCCGGCCTTGTGGCAACAGGACTTCATCCGTCCCCGGTCCCGCACAGCCATGTGGTCACATCCACAACGCATAAGACCCTTCGCGGCCCCAGGGGCGGCCTTATACTCTGCCCGTCGCAGTATGCCAAGCAGGTTGACATGGCAATATTTCCCGGGATACAGGGAGGACCTTTGATGCATATTATCGCCGCAAAAGCGGTCGCTCTCAAAGAAGCCCTAATGCCTGACTTTAAAAAGTACCAGGAGCAGATCCTGGGGAACGCAAGGGCTCTTGCAAAAGCCCTCATTAAGCACGGCTTTAGGCTTGTATCCGGAGGGACAGACACTCATCTTATACTTGTTGACCTTAGGTCAAAAGGTATCACCGGCAAAGCAGCCCAGATAACTCTGGACGAAGTAGGGATAACCGCCAATAAGAACACCATTCCTTTTGACCCTGAAAAGCCTTTTGTCACCAGCGGCCTTAGGCTCGGGACCCCGGCCGTAACGACCAGAGGGTTCAAAGAGGAACAGATGGAAGAACTGGCTGCCCTGATATCCGATGCGCTCAACAACACCGGCAACGAAAAGATAAAACAAAAAGTCGCGGAAGGCGTAAAAGAACTCTGCGGCAGATTCCCTCTTTACGAAGAAGGGGCTTTTGAAGCGTGATCGCACTCACTTCCGTAAGCAAGGTATATCCCAACGGGGTCGAAGCGCTCTCGGGCGTTGACCTGTATATAGGAAAAGAAGAATTCCTCTTTGTGGTGGGGCCCACCGGCTCCGGCAAGTCCACTCTTCTAAAAATGCTATACAGGGAAGAACTGCCCACCAGCGGACAGGTAAGCGTTGACAGGATAAACATCGGAGAATTAAAACCGGCTCAGGTGCCGTTCTTGAGAAGGAACATCGGAGTGGTGTTCCAGGATTACAAACTGCTGCCTTTAAGGACCGTATACGAAAATGTGGCCTTTGCCTTAAGGGTTTTGGGAGCTTCAAGGACACAGATAAGAAGACAGACAACACAGGTCCTGGACCTGGTGGGGCTGCTCAAAAAAGCCAACTGCCTTCCCGGCGAGCTGTCAGGCGGGGAGCAGCAGAGGACCTGCATTGCAAGAGCGATAGTCAACAACCCTCCGCTTTTGATAGCGGATGAGCCCACCGGCAACCTTGATCCGGCCACCTCCTGGGAGATAATCCAGCTGCTTGACAAGATAAACAAAAGGCACACCACCGTTATAGTGGCCACGCACAACAAGGCCATAGTGGACGGGATGAGAAAAAGAGTGATAGCGCTTGAAAGCGGCAGGATAATCAGGGACCAGCAGCTTGGAGTATACAGCAATGTCCTTTGAGTTCTTTTTAAAAGAAGCCTGGACCGGTTTTCGCAGGGCTGGCGTGATGAGCCTTGTCTCGCTTGTAATAATAACCGTCTCGCTCACCGTGTTCGGAACTTTTCTTTTGGCTATCTTTAATCTCGGCACCATGGTCTCTTCCGTCGGATCAAAGATGGAGGTCGCCGCCTATGTGGACAAGCAGATAGACGATTACACCGGCAACACTCTGATGCTGGAGCTGTCAAAGATAGAAGGGGTGGAAAAGGTCAAGTTCATACACCGCGACGAGGCCTGGGCAGCCTTCAAAAAGGATTACGAGGGCAGGCTGGAGTTAGGCGATATAGTCAAAGAGAACCCTCTGCCGAATGCTTTTGTGATAAAGGTCAAGAGTCCGGACCTTGTAGCCATAGTGGCAAAAAAGGTCTCCAATATGCCGCAGATAGACGAGGTAAGGTTCAGCGGCAATCTTGCCGACCGGCTCAACAAACTGCTTGAGGCAGTGAGGCTCGCGGGCTTTATCCTTGTCACCCTTTTGATAATGGCAACTCTGCTGATAGTGGTCAACACGATCAGACTTACGGTCCTGTCGCGCCAGACGGACATTTACATCATGAAACTGGTCGGGGCCACTAACTCCTTTATAAAATGGCCATTTATACTTGAAGGGATAATAATAGGGGTGGCCGGTTCATGCGTTTCTGTCATAATATTGAAATTTTCCTACGATCTTGTTTCTTCCAGGATAGCGGCGGCGCTTCCTTTCATTCCTCTCATAACCTCAAAAGCGGCGCTTTTCTGGATCTACAGCGGAGTTGCCGCTCTGGGAATACTATTGGGCATCATCGGCGCTTATATTTCGGTAAATGCCCAGCTAAAGGAGTCCGTCTAATGCTGTCAAAACTCAGGAAGAACATGAAATGGATACTTATAACGGTGGCGGTGGTCTTTGCGGCCACGATGTTCTACGGTATGGGCTATCAGGGCGTCAAGGATATGTCGGAAAAAAATTCCAAAGAAACGGGTCTGGCAGAGGTCAACAAGGAGAGTGTGGACCGCTTCAGATTCAACCAGCTGCTCAATCAGCTGGCTTCCTCAGCCAAGGGAGGGCTTGATCCTTTGACCGCTATGTACATTCAGTCCATGGCGCTTTCGCAGCTCACGGATTTTACGCTCATGAAGCAGGATGCGTCAAAAAGCGAGAAAGTGTCCTCCGACGAGATAAAGAACGCCCTGTCCCAAATAATGACAGCCAATAAGATACAGAGCGAAAAGGACTTTGACAGGGGTCTGAGACAGCAGGGTTTTTCGCTGTCTGACCTGAAAAAGATGATAAAAGAAGAGATCCTGGTACAGAAAAAAACCTCGCGGCTGCGCGAGGGGATTTCTCTTAGCGCAGACGACTTAAGAGAGGTCAGGGCGCAGCACATACTCCTTCCGGACGAGAAAAAGGCAAAAGAGGTACTGGAGCTGGTCAGATCGGGCAGGGATTTTTCTAAACTGGCAGAGGAGTATTCAAAGGACCCGGGCAGCGCCGTAAAGGGAGGGGACCTTGGATTCTTCAAGAAAGGCGCCATGGTAAAAGAGTTTGGAGAGACAGCCTTTTCGCTTAAACCGGGACAGACCTCCGGCCTTGTAAAGACGCATTTCGGCTACCACATCATTAAGGTGACTGACACAAAGCTCATAAAGAACCCGGACAAGGAAAAACTTCTTGAAGAAAAGAAGAAAGCCGTATTTGCCTCCTGGCTGGAGGGCTTAAGGTCCAAGGCAAAGATAGAGATAAAAGATCCCGCCATTAGAGCATTTGACAAAAGGGTAAAAGGGGACTCACTGGGCTCGGTTGCGGAATACAAAAAAGCTATTGATGGCAATCCTAATAACCCGTACTACAGGATCTTTTATGCCGACCTGATGAAACAGCTGGGCAGCCCCCAAGAAGCCGCGTCCCAGTACCAGAAAGCGGCTGATCTGGCCGGGAACGACTTGTCTGCCAGGCTTTTTATCGGCAAGTCGCTGTTGGACATGGCAAAAACCACATCCAACCCCGCAAGCGGAGAAGCTTATAATTCTATGGCAAGGAACCAGTTCTCTATGGTATCGGTGCTTGCAGGCGACAATATAGATGTGCACAAAGAGCTGGCCAAAGTCTTTAAGGAATTAAAGCTCCCTGCTCAGCTAAAAGCAGAGAACGAAAAGATATCTCAGCTTGAAGCAAAAAAGGCCTTTGAGGATGAGATAAAAAGAAGGTCCGGCTCTTCAACCGTTGAGGCAAAATGATCTTGCTGCCTCTATAAGCCCTGCCACTTTTTGAACAGCATCAGCCTCGGAGTATATGCGCAGGAGCGGCTCGGTACCCGAAGCCCTAAAGAGTATCCAGGAGCCGTCTCCAAAAATAAATTTGGTCCCGTCAAGCCGCTGAACCTCTTTGATCTTTGAACCGGCCAGCTCTGCCGGAGGGGATTTTTCCAGAAGCCCTACGAGCCTCTGTTTTTTTTCTTCTTCAAGATGCAGATCAAGCCTGTCATAGAAGAACAGTCCGAATTCTTTGGAAATATCGTCAAGGATGCGGTCCAGCGGCTTCTTTTTTACTGCCATCAGCTCCGTCAGCAGCATAGCGGCCAAAACGCCGTCCCTTTCGGGAAGATGGCCCTTTATGCCCATGCCGCCGCTTTCTTCGCCTCCCATCAGGATATCCTCTTTCATCATGAGGTCCGCAATATATTTAAAGCCGATCGGAGTCTCAAAGACCTTAAGGCCGTACCTGTCTGCCATTCGGTCTATTAGGCGGCTTAGATTAAAGGTCTTAACGATACTGCCGCTCAGCTTTTTGTTCTCGACCAGATGGTAAAGCAGAAGTGCATAGACCTGATGGGTATTTATAAAGGCGCCTCCCGAGCCGCAGGCCGCCAGGCGGTCGGCATCACCGTCAAGAGCTATTCCCGACAGCCTTGTCTGCCTGCAGGTCTTTCTAAGGAGAGGAAGGTTTTTTTCTATGGGCTCGGGATTTATGCCGCCGAATGTAGGGTCAATTCCGGAGTTAAGCTCTATAACTTCGGCGGAGCCATCGAGCGCCGCCTTAAGATATCCGCTTCCGCTGCCGTGCATGGGATCGCAGATCAATTTGATGCCTGACGAAGCGATCAGTTCAAGGTCAACAAAGGACCGGACTTTTTTTAGATAATCCGGACGCGGATCAAAAGTTGATATTTTGCCGGTTTCTTTACTTCCTGAAGGATCAGAACCAAGCAGGGATTCCACTTTTTTTGTCGTATCCGGCCGGGCCGAGCCCCCGTAAGGCTCTTTTATCTTAAAGCCGTTCCACTGCGGGGGATTATGGCTGGCCGTTATCATGACGCCTGCGGCAGCCTTATTGAGCACGACATGGAAAGAAACGGCCGGAGTGGGACAGGACCTGTCGCAGAGCAGCACTTGAAGTCCCGCTTCCGCAATAGCCTCGGCCGCGCATGAGGCAAACTCAAAAGAAAGGAACCTGTTATCATAACCTATGACAACGGGTCCGGCCTGTCCAGAATAAGCCGCGGCAAAGGCCAGAGCTACGGTTCTTACATTGTCAAAGGTAAAATCCCTTGCGATCTGAGCTCTCCAGCCGTCGGTACCGAACTTTATCACTAGAAGGCCTCCTGATTAAAATCATATTCGATATCCTGTATGGTCTCTTCCTCTACTTCTGATCCTTCCTCTTTTGGCGGAGCCGGAGCGGAATGTGACGGACATTGTCTCGATGGTTCTTTGCCTCTCCAGAAGGTCGCTGTCCTTATCTTTGCGGAAGGGCAGTTTGGCCCTGCCAGCTGCCCGCTGACCGTGCAGATTCTTACCCTGACCATCCCGGATGGCTCGGCAAAATCCTGAGGAGGAGTATTGACCAGGACTTTTGTCATATAATCCTTCCACATTCTGGGACAGACCGCGACCTCAGCGACCCCTTTCATGGAAGAATTGTTATCGTTTCCGACCCACACTCCGGTGACAAGCTGAGGCACAAAACCTATGAACCAGGCATCACGGAAGCGTTCCGAAGTGCCTGTCTTGGCGGCCGCGGGCCGCCCTAGTGCGGCTTTTCTGCCGGTTCCCGAAGTAATAACGCCTTTCATCATATCTACCATGACCGAAGCAACCCCGGGATCAAGGACCTGTACCGCCCTGGGTTCTGCTTCCTCAATGGTCTTTCCGTCCCTGTCAACTACTTTTTCTATCGCATAAGGCTCAAGCCGCAAACCGTTTGACGCAAACACCCCATAGGAGGATGTCATCTCAAGGAGCGAAACATCCGAAGTCCCCAGGGCAAGGGAAAGAGTTTCGGTCAAAGGAGATGTGATGCCGAGTCTTCTTGCCAGATTTGCGGCATTCTGCGGTCCTGCCTTCTGGATCAGCTTAATTGAAGGTATGTTCAAAGAGTTTTCAAGCGCATATCTGACAGTGACATTCCCTCTGAATCTTCTGTCAAAGTTCATCGGCTTCCATTTTCCGTCGGGATGGTCCTTGTCGGGGAACACATCAAAGGACATGGGACTGTCGCTTATGACCTCTCCCGGGGAAACGCCTTTTTCCATGGCAGCAGCATAGATAAAAGGCTTGAACGAGGAACCGGGGGACCTTTTTGCCTGTGCGGCCCGGTTATATTCGCTCTTATCAAAATTGTAGCCGCCCACCATTGCAAGTATCTTGCCCGTGTTGGGGTCAAGCGAGACCAGCGCGCCCTGCAAAAAATGGTACTTGATGCCCTCGGTATTTATGAACCCGGTGATAGTTTCTTCCGCGGCTTTCTGAAGCGGGATGGAAAGCGTAGTATAGACCCTGAGCCCTCCTTTGTAGACAATGTCCCTGCCGTAATCCGCCACGAGTTTATTTATGACAAAGGAGGTAAAATAGGGAGCGGTGAACTTGTATTTGTTGAGCTTGTTCATTGACAGAGCGACAGGCTCTACTTCCGCTGCTTTTTTCTGCTTTTCTGAGATCATACCCAGGTCTTTCATTTTGGAAAGTACCAGGGACCTTCTTTTAACAGCAAGATCAAAGTTCTTGTACGGAGAATACGCCTCGGGAGCGCCCAGGATCCCAGACATCATGGCAGCCTCTGCCAGGGTAAGAGCATCTGCATGTTTTCCATAGTACATCTCTGCCGCTGCTTCGGCGCCGTAAGTATTATGGCCCCAGTAGACCTGATTGAGGTACATCTCAAGTATCTCTTCCTTGGTGTAGAGTTTTTCTATCTGCATGGCAAGAAAGGCTTCGGATACTTTTCTTGAAGCGGTCTTTTGGGTGGACAAGAACACGGTCCTGGCCAGCTGCTGAGTTATTGTACTGCCTCCCTGCACAACTTTGCCGCTGAACAGATTGACCAGAGCGGCCCTTGCTATTGCCTTAAGAGAGATACCCTTGTGGCGGTAAAAGTCATTGTCTTCGGAGGCGATCACAGCTTTCTGCAGGTTGGAAGATATCTTGTTTAAAGGGACCACTATCCTGTTCTCTTCGCCGTGAATGGTGCCAAGGACCGCGCCGTCGGAAGAATATATTATGGTAGCCTCGAACGGCGTATGGCTGCTCAACCTTGAAACATCAGGCAGTTGCGCGGACAGGCGGCCTATTATCAGGACCAGAGCGGCAGCAGAAGCAAGCATTACTATCAGAAGGTTCTTCCCGAGAGTACCTGCTTTTTTTTGCTTTTTTCTTTTTCCCGCCATAATACAATTATAGCAATTTGTCCGCCTCAATGATATAATTATTGTGTTATGAGCAGAACAAGGATAATAGCGACCGTAGGCCCGTCCTGCGACACAAAAGAAAAGCTTTCCGCCCTGGTAAAGGCGGGAGTGGACCTCTTCAGGCTCAATATGTCCCACGAAGACCATTCCGGAGCATCAAAGGTGATCTCCCAGATAAGGAAGAACGATCCTCAAACCGGTATCCTTATGGACCTGCAGGGCCCCAGGATAAGGACGGGCAGGCTTAAGGAAAAATGCGTAGCTCTCAAAAAAGGCGCTGAGTTCGTCATCACTTCAAAACAGATCGAGGGCAACGATTCCATGGTCTCGGTGGATTTTAAGGGGCTTCCTCAGGAAGTAAAGGCGGGACAGCAGATCCTTATAGATAACGGTCTTATAGAGTTGAAAGTGGTCAAAGTGGAAGGCTCCGACATTCACTGCAAAGTGTCCTCTGGGGGTTCTCTCGGAGAACACAAAGGCGTAAATGTTCCGGGAACATCTATTTTTAAAAAATCCCTGACAGAAAAAGACCTGTCCGACATGTCGCTTGCCGTCAAAGAAAAAGTGGACTATATAGCGCTGTCATTTGTAAAGACCTCGGACGACATACTTGAAGCAAAAAAACTGATAGAAGGGCTGGGAGCTTCTATCCCCGTCATTGCAAAGATAGAGAACGCCGAGGCCGTTTCCAGGATAGACTCTATAATAAATGTCGCTGACGCGGTCATGGTGGCAAGAGGCGACCTTGGCGTGGAACTTGCCCCCGAAGAGGTCCCTATGATACAAAAAGCCATCATAACCAAATGCGCCAGGGCGGGCCGTCCGGTGATAGTGGCCAGCCAGATGCTGGAGTCGATGGTGGAGAACACCAGGCCTACCAGGGCCGAGACCACCGATGTTGCAAATGCCATCATTGACGGGGCAGATGCACTGATGCTTTCCGAAGAAACTGCCAGCGGGCTTCATCCCTCGGAAGCCGTGAAAATGATGGCAAGGCTTATCGATAAGGTTGAAGGGGAATGCGTGATACAGAGGCATATAAAGAAAGAGGACATAAAAAAGAACATAGCCTTTGCGGTGTCGCATTCGGCCTATCATGTCTGCGAGGACCTTGATGCCAGAGCGATAATCACTTTTACTTCTTCCGGGTCAACGGCCCTGATGGCCTCAAAATGGCGGCCCAACGCGCCCATATTTGCCCCCGTCACTTCGCTTGAGGCGGCAAGAAGGACCTCTCTTTACTGGGGAGTACTGCCCATACTGACGGAGGTCTTTAAAAGCACGGACGAGATGGTCTCCAATATAGAAAAGGCCGTCCTTGAGAAAAAACTGCTCAAAAAAGGCGATGTAGTCATCATCACCGCCGGGGTCCCCATAGGCGTCAAAGGCACCACTAACCTCATCAAGGTGCATACGATAGGGTAGAGTCTTTTACCTTACACCATTCTGCGTAGAAAACAAGATATATACCCGGTAGATTTTTTTAGCTTGACAAGTAAACATATGTTTACTATAATTCAAAAAGCAACAAAAGAAAGGAGAAAAGCCATGCAAGAGCTGACACCGCGGCAGAAGAGCATCTTTGATTATGTTTCGGAGTTCATCGAGGACAGGGGATTTGCCCCGTCCATAAGAGAGGTCTGCGATAAATTCAAGATCAAGTCTACAAAGGCCATCCACAGCCATTTAAAGGCTCTTGAAGAAAAAGGCTGGATAAAGAGATCTTCAAACGCAAGAAGCATCGAAATACTTGGCAGGCAAAGGGTGGTAAACCTTCCTTTGGTAGGGCAGGTGGCTGCCGGAAAACCAATACTGGCGGTTGAGAACATAGAGGATACTATACCCATAGCCTGGGACTTTGCCAAGAACATAAGGGACGGTTTTATCCTGAGGGTAAGAGGCGACAGCATGACGGAAGCCGGGATAAACGAGGGCGATCTTATAATGGTGAAGCCCCAGCCGGAAGCCAACAACGGGGACATAGTGGTAGCAATGGTGGACGACGGCGCCACGGTAAAAAGATATTTCAAGAGAAGCGACTGCATCATCCTTAACCCGGCAAACCCAAGATATAACCCCATCAGGGTGAGCAGGAATTTTAGGTTGGTAGGTAAGGTAATGGGATTGATACGCAGGTATTAATTAAATTCATGCAGTAGGGGCGGGTCGCGACCCGCCCCTACCTATTAACAATGCAAACAATCAAGGTCGCAACCATCTTCGATAAAGGGAAGATCAAGCCCGTGTGGTTTATAAATGACGGACGCAAGTATCTTGTAAGGGAAATAAATTACGAATGGGTAAAAAAGAACGGGGCGTCAAAGGTCCATCATTTTGCCGTAAGCGACGGAACGAACACCTTTGAACTGTCCTTTGACGACATTGAACTCATATGGAAGATAGAAGACTGATCCTTCATATCGACATGAACTCCTATTTTGCCTCGGTAGAGCAGGCTTGTGATCCTTTTCTTCGCGGAAAACCGGTTGCCGTGGGAGGCGGCATATCCAAAAGGACCGTCGTTGCCACGGCCTCTTATGAGGCCAGGGCAAGGGGCGTAAAGACCGCTATGTCCACCTGGGAGGCTCTTAGGATATGCCCCGACCTCATCGTGATAGAGGGCGACATGGCAAAGTATCTGCACACTACAAGAGAAATAGTGAAGATCTTTTACCGGTATACCGACCTTGTAGAAGAATTCTCTATAGACGAGGCGTTCCTGGATGTAACCGGAACTGCCGAAAGATTTGGAGGGGTCCTGCAGCTGTGCCGCAAGATAAAGGACGAGATAAAGAAAAAGTTCGGGCTTACCTGTTCGATAGGGGTCGCCCCTAACAAGCTTGTTGCAAAAGTGGCCAGCGGCATTCAAAAGCCTGACGGACTGGTGCTCATAGAAAAAGAGAACATTCCTCTGCTGCTAAAAAACCTCCTGGCAAAGGAACTGTGCGGAATAGGGGAGCGGACGGATGAAATTCTTAAGAGGATGGGAATACGGACTTGCGGACAATTGGCAAATTATCCCGTCCAAAATCTCATAGAAAGGTTCGGCCTTGTACAGGGAGTGCGGCTTTCAAACATGGGGGAAGGTAAAGATGACAGCCCCGTTGCTCCCCAAAAGAACGGGAGCAATGCAAAGTCTATAAGCCATTCCTATACACTTCCGAAGAATGAGACAAGCCTTTCTGATGTCAAAAGTTATCTTTTGCAGCTTTGCGAACAGGCGGGGAGGAGAGCAAGAAAGCAAGGATACAAAGGCTGTACTGTGTCTCTTTATGTAAGATACGCGGATTTTAGCGGTTACTGCAGACAAAAGAAACTCGGAGAACACATCAACGACGGGTTTGACCTGTACAAGACGGCTCTGGCCCTGCTGCCAAAACCCCTGCAAAAACCGGTCCGCCTTGTAGGCATCAGCCTCTCCGGATTTATAAAAGGCATTGACCAGACAAGCCTTATAGAATACAGAGAGAACACTAAAAAGGCGCTTGAGGCAATGGACAAGATAAATGACAGGTTTGGTGAATTCAAAATAACAAGGGCCAGCATATTGCACAACAAGTTAAGAGAAAAGTGTGGAATGACAGCAAGACAAATCTGATTATAAATCCTAAACCCCAAGCACTAAATCCTAAACAAACCACAATATTCAAATCCCAAACATATAACAGAGGTGTTTAGAATTTTGGGTTTGGAATTTATTTAGGATCTAGAACTTAGGATTTAAAAATTAGTCTTCTGCGTTCGGCGGCAGTATGTACCTGGTAGACCTTCCGGCCCCCTGACACAGCAGGATCTTCTTGTCCGAGAGCATCGTCAGTTCAAGGTGGGCAGTCTTGTGGGAGATGCCGAACATCTCTCTGTATTCCTTGTTAGAGATGCTGCCATGCTCCGAGATATAATCAAGGGCTCTCTTCTGCCTCTTGTTAAGACCCTTGCCCGCCCAGGGACTGGTTATTTCCTGTTCTTCTCTTTCTTTGGCCGGCCTAGAGACATCGCCGTCCCTTATGTAGCAGATGTCATCGGTCTTGTAGGGTTTTTCGTCACCCTCGTGGATGTTTATGACCGCTATCTTTTTACCGCTGCGCTCAAAAAGCTCCACGGCCGGCTTTATATGAGGTTTGCACTTTGATTCGCCGATGTCAGAAAGCCAGGACACAAAATCCTGTCCGGGTTCTATCCCGATAAAATGCTTGTTCTTGTCGTCTATGCCGAGGATGAACTTACCGCCGTCGCAGTTTGAAAAGGCGACAAATTCCCTTGCGATATCGTCCTCAGGAGGGATCGCCTTTTCAAATTCAAGGGACTGTCCCTCTCCCTGCTCCAGCAGTTCTACTATTTCTTCCCAGTTAACCATCGATTTTAAATATATCATAAGGTGCCGAAAAATACCACACCCCCGCATATGACACACCGGACGCATCAGGGATATGCCTGGCGCCGGAATTGCTGGGATGTTGGACATGATGGCATTTGAAAAACACGACAGGGGATCGATCCGGTTGCAGGGATTTGATTACAGCCGACCCGGTGCATATTACATAACAATATGTGCATATAAACACAAATGTTTGTTCGGAAAAATAATCAACAAAAAAATGGTTTTGAATGAATATGGGAATGTGGTAAAAACGGAATGGTTAAAAACACCCGTCATTCGTCCGGAAATTAAATTGGACGAATACATCATAATGCCGGACCATATGCATGGAATTGTACGGATTGATTGCCCGATGGTAGTAGGGGCACGCGGCCGCGTGCCCCTACAAAACGGTACGCAATACCAAAAATGGCAACATATACAACCAAAATCGATCCCATCGTTTGTTTTGGGTTTCAAATCATCCGCAACCAAACAAATCAACACCATACGCAAAACCCCGAAATTATCGGTTTGGCAACGCAATTATTATGAACATGTGATCCGTGATTATATTCAATTGGAAAGTATCCGTAAATATATCATCAATAACCCTGCAAAATGGAAAAAATGGACATATTTATAAAAATATTTAATTGCATATTGAACATTATATTCCCTCCCAAATGCTGCATCTGCGGCATGATAGGGGACGATGCGTTTTGCCCTGAATGCGTTTCCCAGATCAAATACACTACCTATGAAGGAGGGATGACATCGTCCGCCGCCATTTATGAAGGCGTGATCAAAAAGGCGATCAAGAAATTGAAATTCAATAAAAAGAAACGATTGGCTCCTGTCCTGTCAAAAATAATGCTGAACAGCCTTCCGTTCTCTGGCTTTGATGTCATAGTCCCTGTCCCCCTGCACAGAGACAGACTTAGAAAAAGGGGGTTCAACCAGTCGCAACTTTTGGCAAAAGATATTTCTGAGTTTTGTAAAGCGCCGCTGCTCACGGAAGTCCTAATAAGACAAAGACCTACAACTCCTCAGTTTGGCCTTGACAAAGCCAAAAGGGTCCCCAATGTTAAGGGGGCTTTCTGTGTAAAGCAGCCTGATATGATAAAAGGAAAGGCAGTTCTGCTGGTTGATGACATATTGACCACCGGCGCCACGACTCTGGAATGCAAAAAAGAGCTTTTATCCTGGGGAGCGGCAGAAGTCTTTATATATACTCTTTCAAAAGCTTAGCATCTATGGCGTTGTGATATAATTTAGCTATAAAATCCAAGGAGGAAGACATGCAGATCAATTATAAGGGACACGGGTTGGAGATGACCGATGCTTTAAAAGATTACGCGGTAAAAAAACTGCAGAAGATCGAGCATTTTTTCCACAATGTACAGCAGATAGACATCGAGCTGGAATTCAGCAAGATAAGGGAAGCCGCCAAAAACCAGATAGCCAAGGTCACCGTCTGGGCTTCGGGGACCAAGCTTCACGCCATAGAAGAGACCGGGGATATGTACGCATCGATAGACCTCGTGGTGGACAAGATAGACCACCAGATCAAGAAGTTCAAGGAAAAACTGGTCCACGAAAAAAGGCGTGAATCGTCCAAAGAAAAGCATCATATCATCGAAAACCTCGACCGGGAACAACCGGCGGAATAAATGCTCTTAAAACTAATCGCGAGGCTGCTGGGGGTATCCTCGGAGAAAAAACTCAAGGAACTCCGGAATTCCGTTGACAGGATAAACTCCTTTGAAGCTGACCTTAAACAGCTGACCGATGCGGAACTTTCTTCTAAGACAGCGGAATTCAGAAAACATCTTCAGAAAGGCGCCTCCCTGGACGATCTTCTGCCCGAAGCTTTTGCGGTAGTAAGGGAAGCCTCTGTGCGCACCATCGGGCTCAGGCATTTTGATGTCCAGCTGCTGGGCGGCATAGTTCTGCATCAGGGTAAGATAGCCGAGATGAGAACAGGCGAAGGAAAAACGCTTGTTGCGACCCTTGCGCTGTACCTTAATGCTCTTACGGGAAAGGGCTGCCATCTGATCACTGTAAATGACTACCTGGCCAAAAGGGACAGCGAATGGATGGGGCCTATCTACAAGTTCCTCGGGCTTTCCGTCGGCCTTATCCAGAACGGGATGGGATACGAAGAAAGAAGAAAGGCCTACTCCTGCGACATAACCTACGGAACAAATAACGAATACGGCTTTGACTACCTGCGCGACAATATGGCTTCTTCTATCGAAGAATGCGTACAAAGAGAGTTGAACTTTGCCATTGTTGACGAGGTAGACAGCATCCTGATAGACGAGGCAAGGACCCCCCTGATAATTTCCGGCACTGTCGAGGAGGATGTTTCTCTTTACTTTAAGGCCGACCAGATAGCCAGAAAGCTCCAGAAAACAGCGGATTTTACGATAGACGAAAAGACCAAGAACGCGATCATGACCGAAACAGGCATCAAAAAGGCAGAAAAACTCGCGGGGATAGCAAGCCTTTATGATGTCGAGAACATGGAACTGGCGCACTCAATAATAGAATCGCTCAAGGCCCATCACGCCTTTTCTAAGGATGTAGACTACATTGTCAAGGACGGCGAGATAGTTATTGTGGATGAATTTACAGGCCGGCTTATGACAGGCAGGCGCTACAGCGAAGGATTGCATCAGGCAATAGAGGCCAAAGAAGGGGTCCAGATAAGGAGCGAGAGCCAGACCCTGGCCACGATCACTTTTCAGAACTATTTCAGGCTCTATAACAAATTATCCGGTATGACCGGGACCGCAATGACCGAAGAGGCCGAGTTCATCAAGATCTACAAGATGGAAGTGCTTGAAATACCCACCCACATGAAGATGGTAAGGCAGGACTTTCCGGATATGGTCTACAAGTCAAAAAAAGAGAAGTTCACCGCTATAGCCGAAGAGATAAAGAACTCCTATGAAACGGGCCGGCCTGTTCTGGTGGGCACGATCTCGATAGAAAATTCGGAACTGGTTTCCCAGATGATAAAAAGAAAAGGAGTCCCTCACCATGTGCTTAACGCCAAACAGCACGAAAAAGAAGCCGAGATAGTGGCCAAGGCAGGTCAAAAAGGCGCCGTTACCATCGCCACCAACATGGCCGGAAGAGGAACGGACATTGTTCTGGGGGAAGGCGTCAAGGAACTCGGGGGACTGCACATAATAGGGTCCGAGAGGCACGAATCCCGAAGGATAGACAACCAGTTGAGGGGCCGCTCAGGAAGGCAGGGAGACCCGGGTTCCTCACGGTTCTATGTTTCGCTCGAGGATGACCTGATGAGGCTGTTCGGAGGGCAAAGGATCCAGAATATAATGAACCGCCTCGGAATGGAAGAGGGGACCCCGATAGAGCACGGGCTGGTCTCAAGCGCAATAGAGCGGGCACAGAAAAAAGTTGAACAGTACCATTTTTCCATAAGAAAGCAGGTCTTGGACTACGACGATGTGATGAACAAACAGAGAGGAGCGATCTACGGGCTGCGCAGGAGGATACTCGAAAAGCGGGACCTGTCCGAAAAGATCTTCGAGATGATATCAGCAGTCGCCTCCGAACTGGTGGACCAGGCGATACCTCCCAAGATCCATCCCGACGAATGGGACATAGACAGCCTTGAAGCTTCGGTCAGAGAGGTACTGCCGCAGGGAGTACAGATAAAAGGCCTAAAGGAGCACAAAACAAAGGAACTTCTTGTTTCATCTATAGAAGAAGCTTTAAGACAGGCGTATGAGGCAAGACAGTCCCAGGTAGGACCGCAGAACATGGGGGACCTTGAGCGTTTTGTAATGCTGCGCACTATAGACGATCACTGGATAGACCAGCTTCACAATATGGATTCCCTGCGGGACGGGATAGGGCTAAGGGCCTGGGGACAGAGAGATCCTCTGATAGAGTACAAGATAGAGGCTTACAACATGTTCCAGGCAATGATGTCTTCGGCAAGAAAAGATATCCTCAGCCTGTTGTTCAAGCTCCAGATAGTGCAGGCTGCGGAGCCCGTCAAGCCCAAGATAAAATCAATGTCCTACGGGGCTCCTGACCAAGCAAGGGCCATTGCTCCCGTGGTCAAGGGCGAAAAGACAGGAAGAAACGACCCGTGCCCCTGCGGAAGCGGAAAAAAATACAAGAAATGCTGCATGGGAAAGGGCACGTAATATTGATTGTATTGTAGGGGCAGGTCGCGACCTGCCCCTACCGATCATAATGGAAAATTATAATATGTTGCCAGAATTAAAAACCGAAATAAACAAATTATCAGAAAAATTTAAAACCCTGAAACAAATGGTTGGTTTTGATGAACTGGAAAAGAAAAAGAACTCGCTCGAAGAAAAAGCTTCCGGCAGCAGCCTCTGGGATGATCCCGCAAGCGCTAAAAAACTGCTGCAGGAGCTGGACCAGGCAAAAAAACAGCATTCCGAGCTGCTTGCGATACAGAACGGCCTGGAGGAATCGGAAGTGTTCCTGGACATTGCAACAAAGGAAAAGGACAGCTCTTCGCTTGCCTCGCTAAAGGACGACATTTTAAAATTGCGGACACAGATAGACAGGATCGAGCTTTCCACTCTGTTGAGCGGAGAACATGATAAAGAGAACGCCATCCTTTCTATCAACGCCGGCGCCGGCGGCACCGACGCCCAGGACTGGGCGCAGATACTGATGAGGATGTACCTGCGATGGGCCGAGGAAAAGGGATATGAGACCGAAGTAGCTGACCTGTCCTACGGGGAGCAAGCAGGTATTAAGAACACTGTTATCTTTGTCCGTGCTCCTTATGCCTTCGGCTACTTAAGGTCGGAGTCGGGGGTCCACCGCCTTGTCAGGATGTCACCGTTCAACGCCGACGGAAAGCGCCACACCTCGTTTGCCGCAGTCGAGGTCATCCCCGAAACCGGGGAGGACATAACGGTGGAGATCAAGCCCGAGGACCTTAGGATAGACACTTTCCGCTCGAGCGGACCCGGCGGGCAAAATGTCAACAAGACCAGTTCCGCCATCAGGATAACCCATCTTCCAACAGGGATAATCACCCAGTCGCAGGCCAGCCCTTCACAGCACAGGAACAAGGAACTGGCCATGACGCTGCTGGCTTCTAGGCTCAAAGAAAGGCTGGAAAAGGAGCAGAAACAGAAGATAGAGGACCTCAAGGGAGAACAAAAGCAGATAGCCTGGGGCAGCCAGATCAGGTCTTATGTTTTTGCCCCTTACCAATTGGTCAAAGACCATCGCACGGGATCCGAAACAGGCAATGTGGAAAAGGTGATTGACGGCCAGATAGACCAGTTCATAGAGGCCTATTTGAAGGCGCAACATTAACTGATATAATTGTTGCAGAAACAGCCGCAAAAAACCAGGAGGAAATAGAGATGGACAAAAAGATCGTTCTTTCGGAAAAAGACCTGCCGCAGAAATGGTATAACGTGATGGCCGAATTCCCGGGAGAACTTCCTCCTCCTTTAAATCCCGGGACCGGCAAACCGCTGGGACCGCAGGACCTTGCTCCGATATTCCCAATGTCGCTTATCATGCAGGAGATGAGCCCCGACAGGTGGACAGAGATACCTGACGATATCAGGAACGTTTTAAAGATCTGGAGACCGACGCCTCTTGTAAGGGCACTGGAACTTGAAAAAGCTCTCAAGACAAATTCAAGGATATACTTCAAGAATGAAAGTGTAAGCGTAGCCGGCAGCCATAAGCTTAATACGGCAATAGCCCAGGTCTATTACAATAAGACGGAAGGGGTAAAGAGGATAGCCACGGAAACAGGAGCGGGACAATGGGGCTCCTCCCTTGCCTTTGCGTGTGG
>Ga0265297_10002915_pt1 | contig 32744 bp, 27 predicted proteins | sample Munlanlwell13791_FD_192502 | JGI IMG/M metagenome (GOLD analysis project Ga0265297, IMG submission 192502) | Leachate microbial communities from a municipal landfill in Southern Ontario, Canada - Leachate well 137-91 | ecosystem: Engineered > Solid waste > Landfill > Unclassified | place...
CCGTTTTATATTTGTTTTCTATTCTAATTTAATATTACGGCAAATATGGCATTTTCACCAACCATTTTTGACCATTAAACCTAAATATAAATAAAAATACAGAGTAAAACTCTGTATTTTTATTTAGCACGGGATGTAGGTGCCGCCCCTACGCTAGCGGTTTTGGAGACCGCTGTACTACTGTTATACTAATCCCGCAATTACTCCGGAAAATCCGGAGTTAAAAATAAATTAATAATTCTCGGCTAAAACTTCGTAGAAAGCTTGCGGGTGGCTGCAAGCCGGACAAACGCCGGGCGCTTCGGTTCCTTCATGAATATAGCCACAATTAGAACATTTCCAACGTTTAACTTCCGGTTTTTTAAAGACTTCACCTTTTTCTAAATTAGCCAATAATTTTTTATAGCGCGCCTCGTGCGCTTTTTCCACCTCGCCAACTTCTTTGAATAATTTGGCGATTTCCGTATGCCCTTCTTCTAGGGCTTCTTTCTCCATAGTCGGATACATCTGGGTATTTTCGTAATTTTCTCCGGCAATAGCCGCTTTTAAATTAGCCGGTAAGTCGCCGATCATTTCTAATTGCTTGGCCCAAACCTTGGCATGTTCTTTTTCGTTAAGGGCAGTTTCGGTAAAAAAATTAGCAATCTGCTCGTAACCAGCTTTGCGGGCGACAGAAGCAAAATAATCATATTTATTGCGCGCTTGCGATTCGCCGGCGAAAGCGGTTTCTAAATTTTTTTTGGTTTTTGGTCCTAACATATGTTTAGATAATTAATTTTATTAATAAACTATTTTAACTCTTTTTTTAGTTTGTCCTCGATCACTTTGTCTAATCGACTTTTGTTTTCTGCCGCCGGCGGCGTTCCCGGGAGCAACTTGCAAAATTCAATTTCATAAATATGAAAAACCGTTACGGCCAAAGCGACGACGAGCGGGCCTAGAACAACGCCCCAAAATCCGAAGAGAACGATACCGCCTAAAATCGAAAAAAGGACGAAAATCGGATTTATCTCGGCGTCATCTTTAATCATATAGGCGCGGATTATATTATCAGTCGTGCCAATAACAACCGCCCCCCAGAGAAGGATAAATATTCCCTGCCAGATCTCGCCGAGCAAAAGATAATAGATACCGACCGGCACATAAAAAATCATCGAACCGATATAAGGAACCAGGGACAAAAGAGCGACGAGAACGCCGGCCAGAAAAGCCGGAAAACCGACAATCGCGAAACCGACCGCGCCCACCACGCCCTGAGCGATAGCCGCTACGAAGGTGGAGACAAAGGTACTATAGCTGACCGCTCGGAATTTCCGGAAAATTTCTTGATCGTATTTATTGGGAAGCGGCGATAAATACATTACCCATTGTAATGTCTTTTTGCCTTCCACAAAAAAGAAAAAAGTCGCTAAAATTATCAAAACCAGAGAAACGATAAAATTGGTAGTCTCGCGCAAAGCGACGACGCCGCCGGAAATCAACCAATTGCTGGATTGTTGAAAAGTGCTCAGAAGGATATTTTTAAAGTTCTGATCATTAAAATTGAAATCAGCCAGATCCAAATACTTCAACGCGCCTTGTTGGAAGAATGGCGTTTTAAAGACGTCGTTGATGTCGTGATTGTTAAAAAATTCCACGGTCTGCGAATAGGCGTCGACTGATTTTTCACTGGCGTAAATAACTAATTTGATAGACGGAACGATGATTATTAGAATCAACAGGAGGCACATCAAAAGAGCGGCTAAATTACGCCGTCCTCCTAAAAAATGAGCAAACTTTTCAAACGGTTTATAAAAAACCGTGGCCAAAATGGCCGCCACAAAAATCTCGGTTAAAAAGGGCCTAAACACCAAATAACAGCCGATAATCACTATAAGGAGGAGGAGAAGGAGAAACGGCTTGGTTAAATCTTTAGGCATATTTTTAAAGTTTATTTAGTTTCTTTGTGCAAAGTATGCGCCTGACATTTATTACAAAACTTTTTCATCTCCAGACGCTCTTTTAGAGTCTTCTTGTTCTTATGAGAATGATAGTTAGTAGTTTTACAAACCGTGCATTCTAGCTTGATCATGTTTTCTTGGGACATAAAATATACAAATTTAAAGATTAAAAATTAAAAATTACAAAACTAATTATAATCTCTCAATCTTTAAATCCTTTAATTTTTTAAATCTTTTAATTAATCTGATTTAACAATATAAAAAAACCGGCTAAAAGTCAATTGCCCGGTAATGGTTTACGGCTAAATTTGGCTTATTTTTGGCAACTAGCGCAATAATGGGTGCCACGACCGGCTATTTTCTTCTTTTGGATAGGCCGACCGCAATTGATGCATTTTTCTCCGGCGCGACCGTAAACTTTAAGAAAACTGGAAAAACTTCCCTTTTCCCCGCGGGAATCAACATAATTATTAAAGGTTGTGCCGCGATACTTGATCGCCCGCTTGATAACTTGATTAATCGCCTGATAGAGTTTTTTTATTTCGGCCGGCTTTATCCGGCTGGCAATTCGTTCCGGATTAATCCGCGCCGCAAACAGTGATTCATCCACGTAAATATTACCTAAGCCGGCGATTAATTTTTGATTGAGGAGTAGGACTTTTATCTTTAAACGGCGACCCGTGAGGATATTTTTGAAATTGGCAAAAGTAAATTCTTTAGTCAAAGGCTCCGGACCGTAGTTGAGCTTCAAAATCTTCTCCAGTTCCAAGGCACTAACGATTTTAAGATAGCCGAAACGGCGCAGATCATTAAAAAAGAGACGTCCGGAATTTTTAAATTCAATGATGGCTCGAGTATGTTTACTAGGTAATTTTTCAAGGTTTTGTTCTTTTAAACTATGCCCGCCGGCAATCTTAACTTTTTTATCAAGATAAATTAATTGCCCGGTCATTTTCAGATGAATCAGTAAAAAACTATTAGCCGTAATTTGGAAAATTAATAGTTTGCCGCGGCGAGAGATATTTAAAAACTTTTTCCCGACTAAGCTTTTTTTAAAAAAAGCCGCTGGGTTCTGGGCAGTTTTAGAAGCTAAAAGATGAACGGCCGCGATTGGCCGGTTAATGATCCTAGCCGCCAAATCGCGCCGAATAGTTTCCACTTCAGGTAATTCCGGCATAACTTAAAAAGATAATAAAACGATTAAAATAATCACCAGAGCGATAAACTCAACGGCAAAAATCTTGAGAAGGCCTAAGCCGATTTTGTCGGGATTAATTAAAGGCATAAGAGTGGGGAGCCTGGTACGATTTAGGAATCTGGCTCGTTGATAATAAGGATATTAGTATTATAGCTTTTGGGAAATAAAAAAGGAAGCCGGTTAAGGGCCTCCTTGTCTTGCGGGTTTTGCGCTTTTTTAAGCGACTGCTTTCAGTATCGCAATTTGTTCCAATATACCATCGGTGTGACTTTTTACGAATCCGCCACATTGGTAGTCGTTAATAAGATACCAATTTGATATTGGGTTTCCCGGATTTTTTGAAACATCAGGGCGAAGAGTCTTTTTAAGCTCTTCTTTCTTTTCAAGCCAATAAGCGGCTGTCTTTGTCCAAATTCCGAAGACGTTTCCAAGATAAACTTTTTCGGCATTTACTTCTTCGCCTTTCTTGGTCCGATTAATACCGTATTCGGAACGTCCAGCATTGGAAAAATGTTTTTGTAATACCGACAACGCTTCAATCTGCTGACCAAATTTGACATTGTCATGTTTTCTTAGTTCAAAAATTTCTTGACTGAAACCGCCAGCGTCCTGCAACGGAGAGATAATTTGGAAAAGTCTGACAATAGCCTCGACTTTGTTATCCATGGCTTCAATACTTTTGATTTCTTTTTCCAGCTCCTGAATCCTGGGCTGAATGTTTGCAATTACTTTTTTTGGATTGAAAAACAAACCAGCAAAAAAATTAGCTTTTTTCATGATGTTTCCTTTCTTTTAAGATTAATTACTATTAGATTAATTACTAAACTCACCTAAAACTAGCCGAACTTGGTAATTAACCCAATTTAACCTTATTTTTCAACGAACTTTTTGAATGATTATATAATATCATACTTTAACTAAAATGTCAATGGCAAACAAAAAAACAGGAATTACCTGTCTTTGCATAAAATGTGGGCCGGGCTGGATTCGAACCAACGAAGGCGCAAGGCCAGCAGATTTACAGTCTGCCCCATTTGACCGCTTTGGTACCGACCCCTAGATTATTAAAAAATTGAAAATTAAAAGATTAAAAGATTAATGAATGCCGGGTTCGCCGCAGGCGAACTAACTTTGAAACATATACGGCGAGTCCAGACGAGAGTGGTCTTAATCTTTCATTCACTAATAGACTAACAAAAAATAAAAGCGGTTGTCAAACTGCCAAAAACAGATAAACCGCTAATATTACTAAACTGCCAATTTATTAAATTTATTGAACGGCCTGAATTAAAATTCTCACCAGGCCATAAGCCGCAAAAATAATCGCCAAACCGATCGCCGACCAGACAATAATCTCCCGACCTTGTTTAACCTTCTCGGCACTGCCCGAGGAAGTCATCCAAACCAAACCGCCGTAGACGAACATTAATAAAGCCAAAGAACCGACTACTCCTAAAACCGCGTTAATAATTTTACCGATGAGGACTTGGGGGGTGCTAATAACACCACCGAGAGGATCGCCGAGTCTTATTTCCGGGGTAACCGGCGTAACTTGGGCGGAGTTAGTATTTTCCGGAATAAATTTACAATATTTAACAGCTGTTTTACACTCTGTCTCATCCATATTTTGACATTGTTTTATTGTTCTACAGCCCGCTTCATTAATACAACCCGGGTCAAGACATGTTTTTAGAGAATAGCAATAACCGGTATCAACGCAGGAACCAGCCGCTTGAGAAATATGGGGCGCTAAAAATAACAGACAAAAAATTATAGAAAATAATAGCACTCTAATGTTTTTCACAAAATTTATTTTAAAGTTGTTAAAAAAATTCGAATTAAGCCATAAGCGGAAAAAATAATCGCCAGACCAATCGCCGACCAGACAATAATCTCTCGACCTTGTTTAATCTTCTCAGCGCTCCCCGAGGAAGTCATCCAAACCAAACCGCCGTAGACAAACATTAATAAAGTTAAAGAACCGACCACGCCTAAAACCGCGTTGATAATCTTACCAATGAGGACTTGGGGGCTGGTAATTTTACCAAGAGGATTGGTAATGGTGACCACTTCATCGGTTTCTGAATTTGTCGGTAAGCTAGCTAGAGCATTACAATTACAGGTTGATATGTTATAAATTTTGTAGCATTCAAGCGCGCAATTCTCCGGAGTGGAACCGGTTGGCGCGGGTTTATTCGTTCCGCAAGTGCAAGCCCATTCTTCGGCTGTCGCTGAACCGACAATGCCAAAAATTAAAAATAAAATGTATAAACAATAAATAATTCCTAAAAATTTTTTAAACATACAGTTTAGAATTTATATAATAATTATACAGAAAATTTAAGAAAAAGAAAAGCGGGTCCCAGAATTTGGGAACCCGCCATATTTCCACAATAAAAAGTACGTTAGTTATAATAGTAAACAATAACTTCTGAAGTTTTTTCCAAGCCTTCAAAAGCTAAAAACCCACTATTAGGCATGTTGCCATCATAGCGCCCCGGTTTTATGACCCGGATGCCGGCGACAGGATCGATGTGCTTAACTGCGGAGCTCTTAATGATATAAGTTATTCTTTCGCCCCTTTTAAAAGCATGTTTCAGAACCTGACGTTCGCCTTTCTGGAGAATAACTGATTCCGAACTGATTATTTCGGAATTCTCTTTGGAAGAGGCTTCAGAAACGGCCGCTGATGTTCCAGACGAACTAATATTCTGGTCAACTTCTTCGGTTTCCGCCAAACTCGGATCAATTTCCTTGCGGGGACCGATTTTGATTAAATCGGCATCAATCCAAGTTTTTGTTCCCGTTACATAGGAACCATTACTTCTCGGGAGCTTAATCTCCACGAAACTCTGTCCCTCAAAGGAGTAGCTTTCTTTCTTGTGATTAATCACAAGGAAAACCGAATCCTTTTTTAAAAATACTGGGATGTCCTCCATAAAACTGATAGTATCGTTTTTAAGATGGGCCTTATAAGCAACTTTCACATCTTTCAAGAGATGTCCGTAAGTCACTCTGGCATCAGCTTCAGTGACGAGACTGTTACGATCCATGCTAGTAATAAGCGCCGAAACATGAGCGGAAGCAAATCTTTTTGTGCCCCGGAGAGAATCGGGTGAAACATATTGCCAAGCAACGAAAAACAACATGACCATTACCAGCCAGGGAGCGACTTTATTAAGAAAATCAAACTTTGCCGATAAACCGGAAAAGAATCCCCACAAAAGCAGGGCTCCCAGGATAACAATGATACTAGAGCTTAGCTCCGGAAAAATCACTCCGACAAATCCTAGAAAACAGATCCAGGAAACAAAGGTCTTAATCCAGACCGGAAAAATTTGGCCATTTATCCGAAATATTTTCAGGAGTATTCCTAACGGCATCCAAATGGCCCAAAATAAGCCGGCGGCTAAAAGGAAAGCGAAAGCTTTTAGAGCTGGCGATGGAATAAATAACCCAATGACGACCAAAATAGCAATCGCGAAGAGAATTGTAATCGCCGTCCTGGAATAAATTCTGACGACGCGCCTGAGAAAATGATAAACCCTTGTCAACAAAACAAAAGCGGTTGGTGACCAGTCCAGGATAAGTCGCCCGGCGGCTCTGAGTTGACGACTCATGAATCTTCTAAAATCGCCGTTGAAAATAAGCAGAGCAACAACGACTATCAGGCCAATAACGAATACTGAAATTATTTGCATCATCTTTTTATCTCCTTTTTACTTTAAATTCATTAATTAATGATTTTGCCTGTCGGCTAGTTTTTCCAACCAGGTTGGCTTCTCCAGGAAAGATTTTAAATCGTTAGTGAAGCTACCAAGTTCTTCCTTCATTTTTTTCTCAAATTTAGTGTCCTCCCGGGGAGGTTTTGGTTTTGGTTTTGGAGCGACAGCGTCAACCCATAATTTAAATGGTTCAACCTCCAATTTGGCCACATTCCTTAAAATGGAAATAGCGTCAGCCTGGGGTAATCTCAGAGAAGTATTCAAAAGAACATTCTTTTGATCTTCTTCAAGGACGTTTATCAAATTCAGAAATTTCGGCAAATCTGGATCACCGATCAGGCCAATTAAATCCCTGATTAAAGGCGAACTTGGTCCACGGGAAATATTTTCCGTCCCCGCTGGTTTTGAATTTCTCCCCTCTTTCATATCTTTTGTTCTTTCACCCAGTGCAATCTTAGCTGAAGCCAAGATTTCGGTCGTTATCTCATCAACTATATCCGGAGCGTTAAACGCTCTTAGAACAGAAAAAGAGAATGCTGGTAAAGCTACATCCCAGATTTTCTGATAATTACTCACAAATTTTTCGTAAGTGAGATCTGGTACTTTATCAATCAGGATCTTTATGAGCTCCGGAATTCCAAACTCAATGAATAACTGCTTAAGGTCGTTACCCCAAGACTTATTGGCGCCGGGTTTTCCGTCTCCGCCAAACATTTTCTTTAGGATAGAAAAAATCTGATTTTCTTTTCCTGAGTTTTCTTTTGCCATGATCTTATTGGTTTTTTATGATTACTTTATTTACTGAATTTACTTACGGAATATATATGTTGTTAACGAACAACCCTTTGCCAAACACACCTATCTCACCCCAAAAAGGTTACTCATTTTGTTCCCAGTATTATATCACTTTTTACAATTTCTGTCAATAATTTTAGGCCTAAGTTAAACAAGTAAGTGCAACGCCTAATTTTTTAAGTCTTTTATAACAAAAAGTTCCCTAATATTAGAGAACTTTTTATTATAAACTTGGAGCCGTTGATCGGGCTTGAACCGATGACCTTCTCCTTACCATGGAGATGCTCTACCAACTGAGCTACAACGGCAAACGTAAAATCCTTTCCCCCTGACTCGCTTAAATATCCTTTTAAAAAATCTGACGATTTTTAAAAAGAACTTTTTAATCTTTTAATCTTTCAATTTTCTCTTCCCATTCCCCTAACTTCTGATTCCCTGGATTAACAGTCGCCAACTTGGCGAGATGTCGTCTAGCCAATTCTTTATCTTTTTTTATTATACTTAAATCTAAAATTAAATCAAGGAAGCGCGGATTATTCGGTTCCAAATCCAGAGCTTCGCGGATATTTTCTAAAGCGGCATCAAAATTTTCATTTTCTCTTTCAACCTCGGCCAAAGAAAAATAAATTTTCTGGACGGTAATTTCCGCCATGATGCTCTTATCGTCGGAGTACTGCTTGGCTAATTTCAAAGCGTACCGGTAAGTCTGCTGCGCTTCCGGCCATTTCTTTAATTCAGCGTACAAAGCAGCCAACTTAAAAAAGGCACTTAAATTTTTTTGATCGAGACTGATAATCTCCACTAACTTTTCTTCGGCTTCGTTATATGATTCTTTCCTGAGAAGATCATCGGCGGCAATGAACAGCTCTTTGATTCGCTTCGCTTTTTCCGGCCAAGGAATTTTAGCGCCCACTTTATAATTCAATTTTATTTTTTTAAGAGTTTTTTGCGAGGACGTCAAAAAGGCTGACAAGCGCTTACTTAAAAATAACCAAATTCGCGCCAAACCGCCGGAGACTTTAACTAAATCTCTTTCAACGCGTGCTTTAATCAATTGGTCCTTAAACTTGGCTTCTTTTTCGCCGGCCATATTGTTAACGTCTAAAATAGCCAGAGCCGGAAATTTCTTAACGATAATTGCTAAGATGATAACTAAACACAAACCAATTAAAATTAGAGAAATTACAGTCAACATATAATTTAAAATTTAGCGATCAGGGAAAATTCGGCGCTACTTAAGCTAGCGCCACCGACTAAAAGACCGTCAATATTTTTTTGGTTAAGAAATGAGGCGGCGTTTTTAGCATTCGCACTGCCGCCATAAATAACCCGGACATTTTTCTTCAAAATCTTGGCAACTTGCGTTTTAATAAATTTCTGAATTTCTTCGGCTTCGGTCGGGACAATCGGCCGGGCATTTTTATTGGTGCTAATCGCCCAAATCGGTTCATAGGCAACTACCAAATCAGCAGCGGTTTTTAGTTTAACGCCTTTTAAGGCCTGGCGCAACTCCAAAAGTAAATAAGCCTTGGTTTGGCCGGTTTCTTTTTCGGTTAATTTTTCGCCCACACAAAGAACGGGAATTAATTTATTATCTAGAGCCGCCTTGATTTTATTATTGATAATCGCGGAATTCTCGTGTAAATGTTCACGCCTTTCACTATGGCCTAAAATCACATATTTAACGCCTAGGGTTTTTAAATTACACGGGGAAACTTCGCCGGTATAAGCGCCTTTAGTAAAGGGGCCGCTATCTTGCGCGCCTAAAATTATTTTAGAGGATTTTAAAAGCGGACCAATAAACGGCAGGGCTAGATAATCGGGGCAAATAACGATTTCATTTTTAGGGTTCGTTATTTTCTGACTGAATTGTTTGGCTAATTCTAAACTTTCCTTAAGAGTTAACTGCATTTTCCAATTGGCCATGATTAATTTTTTCATAAAAAATTTAACTCATTAGTTTATTTTACGGAATTCGGTAAAAATACTGTTTTTCGCTCATGATAATTTCTGTGGCAAACTTCGCTGACGCTCAGTTTGCTCTACGAAATTATAAATCGCTCAAAACTAATATTTTTACCTCATACTTTTGTAAATAAAGTACCTGGCACTCATTAATCTTTCAATCTTTCAATTTTTTAATTCACAATTCTCCTCGTCCAATCTAACGTCCGCTTTATTCCCTCTTCTAAATCAACCTGTGGCTCCCAATTTAAAACTTCCTGAGCGCGCTTATAACTCAAACAACTGCGTCTTTGTTCGCCTTCTTTGGGCGGTGCCTGATTGATATTTATTTTTTTATCCAATGCTTTTTCAATCGCTTCAATAACCATTTTAATTGTGCTTTCTTGCCCAAAACTGATATTAATCTCACCGCGGCAATCAATTTCTAGGGCTATAACTAACGCTTGCACAACATCGTCCACATAAACAAAATCCCGAGTTTGTAGACCGTCGCCGAACAGCGTGCTTGTTTTATTATTGACCGCATCGCCGACAAAATTAGCAATGACACCCGCTTCCCCGCCCTTATACTGTCGCGGGCCATAGACGTTAGCAAAACGTAAAACTGTATAATTAAGACCGTAGACCTGATAATAATAATTTAAATACTTTTCAAAAGTCAATTTATGAATACCATAAGGCGATACCGGATAGGCTGGGGCGTATTCGGTTGTCGGGATTTCTTCGGCATCGCCGTAAATCGCCCCGCCGGTTGACGAAAAGATTATTTTTTTTACTTTATTTAAACGGCAATTTTCTAAAATATTCAACCCGCCTAAAACATTAATTTTATTATCTAATTCCGGTTGGCGAACCGATAAATTAACGTCAATCTGCGCCGCTAAATGATAAACGAAATCAAACTTTTCTTTTTTAAAAATCTTAGCGACTTTTTTAGAACAAATATCAACCTCATAAAAAATCGCCTGCGGATTAAGATATTCTTTTTTACCGGAAAAAAGGTCATCAATCACGACGACCTCATGGCCTTCTTTTATTAATCTATCAACCAAAGTAGAACCGATAAAACCGGCGCCGCCGGTCACTAATATTTTAGACATATATACTATGATAGCATTGTTTTTAGAGAAAAAAAAGTCCTTATTTTTTAATGTTTTTTGGCCACTTTTTAAGGTTGCCAAAGATTAATTTTTTTGCTAAAATAATGATAGATAATTAATAAATCTTAGTCTAAAAAATAAGGCTAATTTAATCATAAAAATGTCCCTATTATTCGGGAATTTTTTGTTGTTTTATGAGTAAAGAAGAAAAGAAAAAAACTAATGCTTACGGCGCCGATCAGATTACAGTTTTAGAAGGTCTTGATCCGGTTCGCCGCCGCCCCGGCATGTATATCGGTTCAACCTCGGCCGCCGGATTGCATCATTTAATTTGGGAAGTCGTTGATAACTCCATTGACGAAGCCATGGCTGGTTACGCCACGGAAATTTCGGTTTCCCTGCTCCCGGACGGAATGATTTCCGAAACGGATAATGGCCGCGGCATTCCGGTTGAAAAGCATAAAGTTACCGGCGTGTCGGCTTTAGAAACTGTTTTAACAAAATTGCACGCCGGCGGAAAGTTCGGTGACGGCGGTTATAAAGTTTCCGGCGGTTTGCACGGCGTCGGCGTGTCCGTGGTTAATGCTTTAAGCGAATATTTGAAAGCGGAAGTGCACCGCGATGGTAAAATTTGGACGCAGGAATATAAAATCGGCAAACCTCTAAAACCGGCTAAGCCGACCGGAACCTGCAAAGACACCGGAACGATGATTACTTTCAAGCCGGACAAAACGATTTTCACCGAACTGGAATTCAGTTGGGGGAAAGTTTTGGACCGCTTAAGACAACAAGCTTATTTAACCAAGGGGATTACCATTAATATTTTTGACAAACGCGCCGGCCACCGACCGAAAAAATATAAATTTCATTTTGAAGGCGGCATTAAATCCTATATCAAATCCCTGCATCGCAACAAAGCGGTTAAAAATGAGACGGTTTTTTATGTTGATAAGGATATTAACAATTGTCGGGTAGAGTTAGCCTTACAATATAATGATGAATACAATGAAACCATAATGGCTTTCGCCAATAATATTCACAACCCGGAAGGCGGCACGCACCTGGTCGGTTTTAGAACGGCTCTCACTAGAACTTTGAATAATTACGCGCGCAATAAGAATCTGATTAAGGAGAAACAGGAAAATTTAACCGGCGATGATGTACGCGAAGGCTTGACCGCAATTATCAGCGTTAAGCTTCCTGACCCGCAATTTGAAGGTCAAACTAAAGGAAAACTCGGTAACGCGGAAATGAAGGGTTACGTGGAAACTATTTTCGGCGAGACTTTCAATACTTTCTTAGAAGAACATCCCAAGGAAGCGGAAGCGATTATTGGTAAATGTGTTCTGTCGGCGCAAGCCCGCTTGGCCGCGCGAACCGCCCGAGCGACGATTTTACGCAAAAGCGCTTTAGAAGGCATGACTCTGCCCGGTAAATTAGCGGATTGTTCTAGTCGCCATCCGGAAGAATGCGAGTTGTATATTGTGGAAGGAGATTCCGCCGGAGGTTCGGCTAAACAAGGCCGCAACCGTAAATTTCAGGCCATCTTGCCACTGCGCGGAAAAATCTTGAACGTGGAGCGTGCCCGACTTGATAAAATGCTGGCTAATAACGAAATTAAAAATTTGGTGATTGCTTTGGGCACAAATATTGACGATCAGTTTGATTTGGAAAAATTAAGATATCACCGCATTATTATCATGACCGATGCCGATGTTGACGGCGCGCATATCCGCACTCTTTTATTAACACTTTTCTTCCGTCACTTTAACCCGTTGGTTACAACCGGACATATGTATATTGCCCAGCCGCCTTTATACCAATTAAAGAAAGGCGCGGCAATCCGCTATGCTTATAGCGACGAAGAAAAAGAGAGAATTATTAAAGAATTGGGCGGCGAATTGCAAGAAGCGATTGAAGTCGGTGAAGAAACTGACGCGGGCGAAATCGTGGAAATAACTAACGAGAAAGAAATTATTAGTGAAAAGAAGACAGCGAAAATCACTATTCAAAGATACAAGGGTTTAGGAGAAATGAATCCGGAACAGCTTTGGGAAACGACAATGAATCCGGAAACTCGAATCGTCAAACAGGTAACCGTTGAAGACGCGGCTAAAGCCGATCAAATCTTTGACATGTTAATGGGCGATAACGTCGCGCCGCGTAAAAATTTCATTCAGACGCATGCTAAGAAAGTGGAAAATTTGGATATTTAATTAAAAAACTACTTAATCGTAAAGCGGTTTTGCCCGCTCTTAATATATGTATATTTATATTCTCTGCCCGATTATTGCTTTCGCGCTCGCGCAAGGAGCTAAGGTAATTTTACGCTCTTTCCGCCATAAAATAACCTGGCGCGACGTATTTGCTTATTCTGATATGCCCAGTGGCCATACTTCGGTAGTAGTCGCTTTAGTTGTTATTTTGGGATTAAAACTAGGTCTTAGTTCGCCAATTTTCGCGGCCGCTTTCGTTTTCGCAACTATCGTCATTGTTGACGCTGTCGGCTTGCGCAATTACTTAGGCCAACATGGTAAAACTCTAAATGTACTTGTTAAAGACCTGAAGGAAGATGATTTTTTAGATCGCACCTACTCCAAACAATTGGAACATATCGGCCATACGCCTCTCCAAGTAGCGGTCGGCGCTCTAGTCGGCGTTTTAACTAGTCTGATCGGTTATTTTTTATTTTAAAAATCTTTGGTTTTAGTAAAAAGGCCTTAGGAATTTTTAAAAATTTTATCCTAAGGCATTTTTTGTTTAGTCAGAAAGTTCAACTTTTGACTAATGTTTTTTTGATCTTTTAAGCCAAGCTGGCGGTATTTTAGCGCCAAAAACCGTGTAGCCGTATTTTTTATCGAGTCGCTGTTCTCTCTCGGCGATCGACTTATCAATCGGTGGCGACGTTAAGATGGCTCGTATTACCCCCGAATTATTCATAAATTCATCCGTGTCTATTGTGTCCATTTTTTCCTCCTATATTTATTTGTTTGTTTTTAACTTTCTAACCTAACTTATTTCTTATTGTTTGTCAATTAAAGAGCGCCCAGACATTTCTTCGGGTTGAGCTAAATTCATAATTTTTAAAATAGTCGGCGCCAAATCAGCCAAGGAACCAGCCGGTGATAAAAGGCTTAAATCACTGCCGACCGGATCAACCCAACCAATATTTTTTCTTTTAAACTGTTCACCGACAAGAATCAAGGGGACGGGATTAGCGGTTATTTCTTTGTTAATCGCTTCCGTGCCTAAATAGCGCATTTTTTCAACGTTACCGTGGGCCGAACTAATTATTAAAAGGCCGTTTTTATCCAACACCGCGGCCTTAATTTTCCGTAAATTTTTATCAACCGTTTCAACTGCCTTTTTGGCCGCTAAAAAATCGCCGCTCGCGGCCGTTAAATCCAAAGTCGGCAGAGCGACGATTATGAAATCATGAATTTCACTGTCAATGGCCTTCAAAGTTTCCTTAACAATTCTCTTTAAAGCAAGCGTCGGTTTGATAGTGTGATCACCGGCCGCGGAAGAAACGATTCGCCAATCTTCCCCGATAACGCGATTTTCTTCATGACCGTTGAAAAAATGGGTCAAGGCGGCCAAACGTTCGGTTTCGGTAATCTTAATTTGTTTTAAACCGCTTTCCGAAATGATTTTAGTCAAAGTGACAACGGATTCAATATTTTCATCAGTCAAATCACGCCCGACCCCTAAACTCAAATAACGGGCGTTAACTGTTTTATCGCCGGTCGTTAAAAGGGCGACGGGATATTCTTTAATTAAATTTAAGAAAGTTGGCGTCTTAGCGTTAGCCAGAGCATTAGCTTCACTAAGCGGAGCGATTCCTAGGCCGTCTAGTAATAATAAAACGACCGGCTTAAACCGGGAATTTTCCGAAAACGACGAAGGGTCAGTTTGATTATCCATATATAATTCAAAATTGAAAAATTGAAGATTGCAAAATTACTCATTTAATCTTTTAATCTTTCAATTTTTAATCTTTCAATCTTTTAATTTTCAATCATCTCGGCGATCTCTAACAGCCGGTTATATTTAGCCAGTCTTTCGCCGCGCGACAAGGAGCCGGCCTTTAAATAATCGGCGCCACTGGCAACAGCCAAATCAACAATGAAATCATCGGTAGTTTCGCCACTCCGATGTGAGACAATTACTTGATAATTATGTTTCTGAGCTAATTTTATACAATCCACGGTTTCCGTCAAGGTACCGACCTGATTCGGCTTGATAATAATAGCATTAGCCGCTTTTTCTTTCAGACCCTGGCGCAAACGGTCGGCTTGCGTGACAAATAAATCGTCGCCGACAATCAACATTTTGCTGCCCAATTCCGCGGTCAACTCCCGCCAATCCGCCCAGTCATCTTCAGCTAAACCGTCCTCAATATACAAAAAGGGGTATTTTTTCAGCCACTCGTCATACAAACCGATTAAATTAGCGGCGGTAAAATAAGTATTATCCAAAGAAAAAAGATATTTTTTGGCGGCTGGGTCGTATAAGCATGAGGAACCAACATCAACGCCGAGGTGGAAATCATCGCCTGGTTTATAACCGACGCGAATCGCCGCTGCCAAAATAAATTCAATCGCTTCAATCGTGGAGTCTAGGTCCGGCGCGTAACCGCCTTCATCGCCTTTATCGGTGTCATAATCAGCTTCTCGCAAAACTTTGCCCAGCTCCTGAAAAATTTCCGCGCCCATTTGCACCATTTGACCGGCAATCTGACGCTTGGGAATAATTAAAAATTCTTGAAAATCCAGATTAGTGTCGGCGTGTTTGCCGCCGTTAAAAACATTAAATAGCGGCACGGGGATTTTTGAATTAGTCAAAGAGTAAGTTTCTTGCAAATAAACAAACAAATCTTTTTTTTGGCTTAAGGCGCCGGCGCGGGCACAGGCCAGCGAAACTGCTAAAATGGCGTTAGCGCCTAAATTACTCTTATTTTTCGTGCCATCCAATTCAATTAAGGTTTTATCAATTTCCGTTTGTTTCAAAACATCAAAACCGATTAATTTCGGGGCGATAATTTCATTTACTTTGCTTACGGCTTTTAAAACACCCAAACCGTTATAACGTTTCTTATCGCCATCTCTTAATTCTAGGGCTTCATGACTACCGGTAGAAGCGCCACTCGGCACGCCCGCCTTAGCAAAAACGCCGTTATCTAAAGTAACCTTGGCTTCAATTGTTGGATTGCCGCGCGAATCCAAGATTTCGCGAGCAATAATGTTTTTTATTTTTGGCATATAAATAATATTAAAAATTGAAAATTACAAGATTAAAAGATTATTTTTTCATAATCTTTCAATCCTTCAATCTTCAATCTTTCAATTTTTAATTTTCAATCTTTCAATTTTCAATCTTTCAATCCCTAACTATTCCCTTTAATCCCGGCATTTTTCCGCCGCCTAAATAAGTCAACATCGCCCCGCCAGCCGTGGAGACAAAATCGACATATTCCATCATCTTGCTCAATTTTAGAGCGGCGACTGTTTCGCCGCCGCCAACCAAACCATAGGCCGGACCGCTGGAACGGGCGGCCACTAAACGAGCTACGGCCAAAGTGCCATATTTAAAACTTTCTTCTTCAAATTTTCCTAGCGGTCCATTCCAAACCAAAGTCCGAGCCTTTTTAATGAACCGGGCGTATAAAGCAATGGTTTCCGGACCGATATCAAAAATAAATTCGTCTTTTTTAACTTCGTCGGATCGTTTCGCTTGCGCGCCTAATTTAGTTTTGACAACGACGTCCGGCGGTAAAATTATTTTGGAAGCTAATTTTTTTCCTTTAAAAAACTTCTTAACATAGACCAAACTATCGACATCAAATAAGGAGCGGCCGATTTCCAATTTTTGGTATTTGAAAAAATTATTGGCTAGCGCGCCACCAATTAAAATCTGGCTAGCGGCAGGATAAAGCTTTTTAATTAAGGGTGCTTTCGTACTGATTTTAGCGCCGCCCATGATTACCACTAAGGGTTTTTTAGGCTTAATAACCCGATTGGCCGCTCGAATCTCCTCTTCTAACCCCAATCCGGCATAGGCCGGCAAGTATTTTTTAATAGCGTCTACTGAGGCTTGGCGACGGTGCGAAACCGCGAAAGCGTCATTAATATAAAGATCGCTGCCTCGCGCCAACTCTTGAGCAAATCGAGAATCGTTATTCAATTCCCCGGCATTAAAACGTAGATTTTCCAAAAAAATAATTTCCCCGGCATTTAGATTCTTTAGCGCTTGCTCAACTTTCGGACCGATTGTCACGGGTAGGAATTTAACCGGTCGGGCCAAAAGTTTTTTCAGGCGCAAAGCCACGGGTTTAACGGAAAACCGCTTGTCGGGCTTACCCGCGGGTTCGCCCAAATGCGTCGCGATGACTAAGCGCGCCCCCCGAGACAATAAAAAATTAATGGTTTTTAGACCAACGACAATTTTATAATCGTCTCGCACTCGACCCTCTTCTAAAGGCACATTAAAATCAGTCCGCAAAAAAATCGTTTTATCTTTTAAATTCTTTAATTTTTTGATTGACTTGATAATCATTTGTTTTGAGGCAGCGCACCGAGCTTAAGCTCGACTTCTCTTTCCTGCCCGTCCCTAAAATAAGTAATCGTTACCGTATCGCCACTATTATAATTAGCGATTATGTCAGCCAAGTCACTGGTCGCCTTAATCTCCTGATTATCAACCCAGCTAATTATATCACCGGCTTTAAGCCCGGCTAAAGCGGCTGGACTATTTTTTATAACTGCTGGTGAAGCGGCCGTCTGATAAAGTAAGGCGCCCTTGTCTAAAGTATTAGTCAAAAGTTTGGCATTACTTAAATCCAAATAATTAACACCGAGATACGGCCGGCTAAGCGGTTTTTGTTTTAAGATATTTTGCCAAACGGAATTATAGGAAAAAGCCGGAACGATTTCCCGGGAACTATCGATAAAGGCGACTAAATCGCCGGCTAGATTAAAGACGAAGGTATTTTTCAGATCACTTAAATCACCGCTTAGACCTAAGCGGGCGTTAATTGTTTCACTGTTTAAGATTGCCGGAGTTTTCATAAAAAAGGAAATATTTAAAGGCCGGGCTTCATTTAAACCATTAATCGCCAGGAGCGATAACCCGACCGATAAATCGGTTCGCGGGACGATTTTTTTAACCGTAAAATTAGTGGCGCCGACTAAATGGAAAATAACTAAATCGCCGGGATTATCTTGTAATATTTCGATTTTATCCAGAGAATAAACCTTTCGGTCGCTCCCGATCGCCACATAATTTTTAGAATTAAAATCTTTTTGTTTATCCGGTGGTAGAGAGGCGACGGCCCAACCGTCAGAAGTAATTATCAAACCGACTAAAAGCGGCTCATCTAATTTATAATAATCCGGCGCTAGTTTATCGGCCGGGGTTTTCGAACTCAGGGTTTTAAAAATACCGACCAGAGAGGGACGCAATGAGTTTAAGGTCTCGCTAACTTTAACATCCTGATTAACGACAACTTTCTTAGCATCTCGGATAATTAAATTAGAGCGACTACCGTTTAAATCCGTCAAATTAACTTCGCTGGTTAAATAAGGCAAAGAAAAATCTTTCAAAAGATAAACGCGAGTAACGATTTCCCCTAAGACTCCGGCCGCCAGACCGCAAAGTACGGCGACTAAAACAATCCCCAAAAAACGACGGCTATTTTTACCTGACATAAATATTACAAATTAAAATTAATTAAATTTTATAACCAACGTGAGGTTAAAAGCACTAAAGCAAAAATCAGGGCGCAAAAAATAAGCGGCAATTTAAGTCTTTCGCGCTTAAGTTCATCTTGCCAAAAAAGACGAGTAATCGTCAATAAAAAATAATAACTGAGCGCTAAAAGCAACCCCAAAATATTAAAATTAAGCGGCAAAAAATAATAAACCGCGGCTATTTCCATCAACAATAGAACGACTATCCCGAAAAAATAACGCTTCCGTTGCCAATTGATTTTCTTATATGGCCAAAATTGGATGAACAGCAAGCCGGCCAGGGGTAAAAAAGCCAGAAGTAAAATAGCAAAGGGCGTGTTGATAAAGGCCGGTAGACCGTAAAGAACGCTACCGAAAGCAAACGCACTTAAAAAACCGCCACTTAAAAGAAGATTATCGATTTTTTCAATTCTTTCCGGCGCCGCGTAAGCCAGGTGGTAATAAAGATTTTTTAAATAAGAATAAATCAGCCAGACTTCTACTAAAAATATAGTTTGAATCCAAACCGCGTTAGGAATGATCGCGACATAGAGCGAACCGGCCAGCCAGAACAAAATTGGAGGAACAATTAGCGGCAACCAATCAGGTGTTTTGTTTTTCTCCACCAGATGTTTGATGCTAAAGATAATCAAGATTCCACCCAAAGCCAGCATGATATAGAAAAATTGGGCTTGCCAAAAAAATACCTGGTCAAACAACCAAAGGATGAAAGCGACCGCCAGCGGTAACAAACGTAAATGTTTCATAATAATTATTAGGGGTTAGTGGAAGTACCCGTCGTTGGAGCGGTATTATCCGGAGGAGTTGAAGTTCCGGAAGGAGTCGTCGCGCCGGCACCTGTTATTCCTGGGGTCGGATTAACTGCCGGGGTATTAATAATATAATCATCACCACCGACCGTTAACACCAAATTTTTAATGGAGCTTAAATCACTCAGGCTGTTAATCTTTAAAAATTTATTAGAGAAAGTATAAAGAGCGTCGCCGATATATAGGCTGCGTTTCACGGTATTATCATAATAGCTATAGCCACCCCAGCGATCCTCCTGGGTGAAATGGCCGCCCTCAGAATGGTCGATTCGGCCTTTTAAGTTAAAGCGGTTATCCGTTAAATTAAAGACTAAAGAGCCGGCAAAAGACAGGTGTCCGATACTATCGCGAAGTACCGCCGGAATCACTAATAAATTTTTTGTCTCCGAATATAAGAAAGCCTTATGGTCACTCAAAGCGATTGAGTCGCTGTTTTCATCGCCGACTAAATAGCTATCCAATTCTTTCGGTTTATTAACATCCGTAAAATCAAATAAAGACAACTTCAAACCCTTAACCTTAACGCCGCCATTAGCCTCTTCTTCAGCGTCCCGGCCTAAACCGATTAATTTAGTACCGGTTTTATCGGCCGGATGCAAATAATTAGAGAAGCCCGGAATCTTAATCGCGCCTAAAACACCGGGTTTAGTTGGATCGGCCAAATTAATCACGTATAAAGGATCGGTACGCTTAAAAGTTACTAGATACAGACGATCGCCCATAAAACGAGCGGCATAAATTTTCTCCGTGGTCGCCAAATTTTCCAAACTGCCGACGGTTTTTAAATCCGCATCTAAAACATAAACATTGCTGTAAGACTCTTGCGGTTTATCGGTCAACCGGGACCATATCTGGTTACGGGTCGTGGCAATCCGGAAATAATTGCCGTTTTCATCCATAGAAAATTGGTTTAAAACTTGACCGCTCACTTCGCCTAAGCCCCGATATTCAATTTTATTGCCGCTGATGGCAATTTTATGAATAACTGTCTTTTCCATGTCTTTGACTTTTTCACTTAATCTCTGTTTTAAGCCAGTATCAATAGCGGATTGGAGCGCCGCCTGTTCTTCCTCTGGCAAAGAATTAAGGTAATGATCAATAACCGCCACGATTTTATACTTCTTTTCGTTAGCGTTTAAGATAAAATTAGGCGCCGCATCAATCTTGGTGATTTTATCTTGTTCGGTCGCGGTTAATTTCGGATAGATCAGATCACGCTTAACTGTTTGTTCCAAATCAGCCTCGTTTAAGTATTGCGTATAAGTAATGTAAATATTATTTTGAGAAACGTAAAGATTTTGACCGGCGTTTAAAAGATAAATCTGCCCGTTAACCGCTTCGCCGTTATCTTTGACATTAATCGCCGTAATATTGGTAAAAGTATAATTGTCGTAAGGAATATCAAAATAATAAACATCCGGCGCGAAACATTTCACTGCCCCATCGCATTTAGTAGCCAAGACTTCGCCTTTATCCAAAACCCGCGAAACAAGCTGCTCTCCTTCAATATAATTACCGTAGCTATTAGTTAAGAGATAAACATAGTCGCCGATTAACCGGGCATCATAATAGTTGCCCTCAAAATCTAAATCACGCACTTCGCGCGGACTGGCCGGATCAGTCAAATCAAAGACTTTAAAAAAAGTATAAGCGTTTTGACGGCGGAAACTTTGATATAGAGGCTGGACGTAAATTTGATCGTCGGCGCCAAAAACCGCCAAGCTCGTGCCACTGATAAACAAATCTTGGGGACGAGATTTAAAAGTAATCTTACTGACTTCACGGGCATCCGCTCCGGGAACGGCCTTAATAATATGTAATTCATTGCGCACCAACGCATAAATATAATTGCCGTCTGTTTTAATAATATCCGCTTCGTCGACTCCGGCCACCTGGTTATTGGTTGAGGAGTAATCAAGCGAAACGCTGGGGGTGGCGGAATTAACGAAATTAGCACTACTGGCAGCGCTTTCAGCGCCAGCCGAATCTCGAGCCAAGGAGACTTGAGGAACAGCTTGATCCAAGCCGCCGGCTAAGCTACTAATTGCTCGGCCAGAGCTGCGGCTAGTATAACTGTTAACATTAGAACTATTTTCTTCTAAAAAACTTTTTAGTTCGTCATAACTGGCAAACTTTTTTAGCTGTTTTGTGTTGGTAGTTGTAACTGTCTCCTCGGTAGTGACAATTGGCTCGGTACTGGTTGATTTCGGATTCGGTGCCGCTGACTTTTTCCAAGGCCAATTTGGCCAAGTACAGCCGCTGACTAAAACGGCCAAGACCAACAAAACCAAGGATAATTTAAAGAGTTTTTTTGACATATATAAAAATATTAGCGCTAATTTGGCTATTGTTAATTATAACATTTTAATAGGAGGAAAACAAACAAAATTGACAAATAGCCTGAGTTTTGGTAATTTTTTATGAACACTATTTTTAAAATGTTTTCATGATTAATAGTGAGTAAATTTTAACAACATATAAACCTATCCATTCACCATTTAAACCTATTCAAAAATGAAAAATCTAAACGCGAGTAATGCCAGAATTTTAATTATCGACGGCGGCGGCCGGGGACATGCTCTTGGCTGGAAGTTACGTCAAGACTGTGTACAAACACTATTTTTTGCGCCAGGCAATGCTGGAACAGCAAAAATTGGGGTTAATCTCCCTGATCTGGATCTCAAGAACAATCATGAGATTTTACAATGTATTATCCAGTATAAAATAGACCTGACAATCATCGGTCCGGAAGATCCTCTCGCCCGCGGTTTGGTTGACTATTTAAGAGCCAACCAGCAGTTGGTTATTGGGCCGACCATGAAGGCGGCGAGGCTGGAAACCAGTAAACTTTTTGCCAGAAAAATTATGGGACACGCCAAAGTGCCACAACCGGAAACTCAAATCTGTTATACCGCCGACCACGCCAATAACGCAAAAGAGGAAATGGGGCTACCCTTGGTCTTAAAAGTTGACGGCTTAGCGGCTGGTAAAGGCGCCTATGTCTGTCACGACCAGGCAGACTGGGAGAAGGCCATTAAAGACATTTTTGCCAAGAAAAAATTCGGTAGTGCCAGCGATACGGTTCTGGTTGAAGAGTGTCTGATCGGCGAAGAATTATCGTTCTTCGTCCTCTGTGATGGTCTTGATTATAAAATTATCGGCACCGCTCAGGATCACAAACGATTGGGAGAGGGAGATACCGGTCCAAACACTGGCGGGATGGGCGCTTATTCGCCCACACCCTTCTCTACTCCGGAAATACAGAAAGAAGTTGAGAACACTATTATCCAGCCGATCTTAGCCGCCATGAATAATTTGGGCTGTCCGGTTAGCGGGTTCATGTACCCACAAATAATGTTAGTCAAAAAAGATGGCAAGTGGCGGCCCTACGTCATTGAAATTAATATGCGTCTTGGCGACCCGGAAACACAGGTAATTTTGCCACTGCTTTACTGTAATCTTTTCAACTTACTCTGGAACGCTGCTCAAGGAAAACTGGCTGAGACCTCAGTTTCTCTGGCAGACTCCTTTGCGGCGACGGTCGTAAAAACCGCGGCGGGGTATCCTGGCTCTTACTTAAAAGGCGACCTGATTACCGGTCTAGATAATTATTTTGGCGAAGACCGAATAATTTTTCAGGCGGGAACAATTATGGGAACAATTGAAGAAGCGACGGACGATGAAGTGTTTACTAATGGCGGCCGAGTTATCGCGGCGACCGGTTTAGGGAAAACTTTGGCCGAAGCTATTGAAGCGGCTTATGACGCTATCGACGGAATTCATTTCAAAGGCGAATACTGCCGGCGTGATATCGGCCAGCGCGGCTTAAAGGAAATGGAAAAAATGCAGGACGATTAAAGCCACTGGAAAGCTAAAAAAGTTAATTAAAAATTTAATTTGAACTTTGAAATAAAAAAAGGCGCAGACGAACTTGATCTGGGCCTTTTTTCTATCTAAAAATAATTTTTACAACCCGAACTCCCTTTCCTTGGCGCTTAAAGATCTTTCCAGCTCCTCGCTTAAATCTTCTAAACTGTCTCCGGAAAAAACTCTTCCGCTTTCTTCGGCTTCCGCCATTAAGCGACGTAATTTATGCAGATTTTTTTCGGCCGCTTCCTTTTCGGGAACGCTTAAGCTAGCGACCGGCGGCCAATCCTCCAAAGAATTAATAACGCTTCTCCAATCTTGATCCTTAACCGCGGTCTTAAAAAAATTTAACTTAAACTCCCAGGCACTTAATTTTTTCTCGGGCTGATTATTACTTAGTCCTCCGATTTGGTCAAATCCATCGGCAAACATAGATTTTTAATTAAATTTAATAATAATTTAAAATTATTTAATGACGACCGACGTCGCGGTCCCTACCCGTTCATATAAATATTGCGCCGGACCGATACCTAAGCGGATACAACCGTGGGAAACCGGCTTGCCTAGATGATCCGCGCCCTCGCGATAACCGCCCGGCCAAAGCGGCAATTCATGAATTCCGAAACTACCGTTCCCCAAACCCAACCAATAAGGCATCCAAAGATGATAGGTATTAGACCAAGCCTTTAGCTTTTTATTAAAAATTTTAAAATTTCCTTTGGGTGTCGGCATGCTTGCCTTACCGGTGGAAACCTGAAAATCTCGCCAAAGAAAGTCTTTAATAAAATATTTCAAGCGTTGATTTTTTAAATCAATTTCAATCCGTTGCGGTAATTTTTTCGTGGAGCTCGCGAGCGGATTATAGGCGTTATCCACTTCCCGGCCGTCTTTAAAACCGTCGGCATCGGTATCTTGGTTATTCGGATCAGTACCGAATTTTTCCTCCCAATAGTCGCTTAAACCATCATCATCAGTATCAACTTCCGCGGCGCGGCTAAAATTAACCCGAGCTAAAAAAACTAAACTAAAAATTAGGACGGCGCTAACTATAATCGCGGATTGATTTATTTTCATAAATTATGGTTTTTTAGAAAATTCACAGCCACAAAACTTTTGGCGGTAAAAACCGAGTTCTTTGGCTAGTTCTTGCGACCGGCGATAAGCGTCATTAGCTTGAAAATCTTCGTCTAAAAACTTAAGGCCAAACCGGGCGGCTAATTCTAAGCCGATTTTTTTAATCGCCGCCGCGTCTTTATAAGGACTAACTAAGAGTGTGGTGCTAAAATATTCAAAACCTTGCGCCTGAGCCAACTGAGCGGTTTTAGCCAAACGATCGCGATAACAGATTTGGCAGCGCGCACCTTTTTCCGGATCGCCTTCCCGGCCCGTGATTTTTTCTTGCCAGGAGACATGATCATAAGGCTCAATAATCAAAGGGAAATCATATTTAGCGGCCATCAGTTTTACGTATTCCAGTCGCTTAGCATATTCTTCTAAGGAACATAAATTAGAATTATAAAAATACCAGGTTAAATCATAGCGCGGTTTTAAACGATCACGGCTAATATAGGTACCGCAGGGCGCACAACAAATATGTAATAAGAGTTTAGGCTTTTTGTTTTTTTCCGGGGTGATTGCCGGGCGATTGTCAAGCCGCCAAAAGATAACAACAATTATAAACATCAGGACGACTAAAACTAATAATGCTAAAAATTTGCCTAAACTTTGTAAAAATAAACCGCTTAAACCAAAGAGTAAAGCGAGAGCATAAAAAACCAAAACCGTTTGTTTTTGATTTAAGCCCAGCCCTAACAAACGATGATGTAAATGCTGGCGGTCGGCGAAACGAAAAGGATTTTTCCCTTTTAATAAACGACGAACAATCGTCCAAGCCACATCTAAAATCGGCAGACCCATCACTAAAAGAGCAATGGCGATTTTTCCGCCGGAAATAATCGCGAGCACGCCTAAAATGTAACCTAATAATAAAGAGCCGCCCTCGCCTAAAAATATTTTCGCCGGATGCCAGTTAAAAATCAGAAATCCCAAGCAGACGGCGGTAAGGAGAAGCGCGGCGAAAGCTAAATTCGGTTGATAATAACGGGTCGTTAAGGTAAATAAAAAAATAATCAGGCCGCCGATGGCCACGACGCCGGAAACCAGACCGTCCACGCCGTCCAATAGCTTAGTCGTATACATCATCCCCAGAAGCCAAACCGCGATTAAAAGCGGCCCGAGCCAAACCAAATTTTTTAAGAGGAAGTAACCGCCGAAAGGGTTAGTAATTTTAGAGATTTCCACGCCGCCTAAAATAACGGCGGCAATCGCTAAAAGCGGAAAAATGATTTGTTGATAAGGACGAAGATTATACTTATCGTCTAAAAACCCGCCTAGCATCAAAATCAAGGCGCCAGCGCTGAAACCGAGCAGATGGCTAAGTTTAAGCGGGCCGACCAAAAAATGATCTTTAAAAATAAATAAAATTATAAAATAGGCAAAGAAAATCGCCAGACCACCTAAGAGCGGAATGGCGCCGGAGTGGATTTTACGGCCACCCTCAGAAGCGCCTGAGGCTTCATCAACAATTTTAAAATAAAGGGCGATTTTTTTAATAAAGAAAGTTAAAATCGCCGTTAAAATTAAAGCTGTTATAAATATTACCAAATAAAACATAGAATTGACGTTCCTTTAAAAATTAACGTTTCCGGAAAGATTAAAGCTCCTTCGCTTTTTCTACTTCCACGACGGCCTGACTATTAATCACGACCGTGTCGCGCCGCTTGAGTTCACCGCTCAAAATCTTATTGGCAATTAAATCTTCGACTTTATCCTGTAACAAACGCCGGAGCGGCCGGGCGCCGAATTTCGGATCAAAGCCTTCACGCGCCAATATACTCACGCCGCCTTTATCGGCTTTTAAATTTATACCCTTGTCGGCCAAACTCTTTTTTATTTTTTTAAGCATTAAAGTGGCGATAGAAAAGACATTTTCTTCGCTGAGCGGTTTAAAAACAATAATCCCGTCAAAACGATTGATTAACTCTGGCCGCATATACTTATTCAACTGATTATCAATTAATTCCTGTTTAATAAGATTAAGCGGGGTTTTGGCTTTAATTTGTTCCTGGATAAAGACGGCGCCGATATTGGAAGTGGCGATAATAATTGACTCGGTAAAACTAATCGTCCGACCCTGCCCGTCGGTCAGGCGGCCGTCATCCAATAATTGCAAAAATAAATTTAAAATATCCGGATGCGCTTTTTCAATTTCGTCCAAGAGCACGAGCGTAAATGGTTTTTTACGAACCGCTTCCGTCAGATAGCCGAGGGCGCCGTCGATATCGCCAATCATTTTCCGGACGCTATCGGGATATTGATATTCACTCATATCCAGGCGCACTAAATAATTTTCATCGCCAAAATAAACTTCGGAGACGGCCTTGGCCAGTTCGGTTTTACCGACGCCGGTCGGACCCATGAATAAGAAACTGGCAATCGGTCTTTTCCCTTCTTTTAACTCAGCCCGTGCCCGACGCAAACTGGCCGAGACGGCTTTAACCGCTTCTTCCTGATCAATCAATCTTTTATGAATTTCCGCTTCCAAATTTAATAATTTCTGACTTTCAGAAATCGTTACTTTGCTCGCCGGAATACCGGTCATTTCCGCGATTGCCAGACCAACTTCTTCCTGTGAACAAAAACATTTCTCCGGATTATTCCGGCAAGCTTTACCGGTAATCAAAGTTGCTTTTTCAAGCAAATTAATGGCCTTAAGTGGCAAAATTTTATCATGTAAATATTTTTGCGACATGATGACCGCTTGCTCTAAAGCGCTATAAACGACATAAATATCATATTTCGCTTCTAAAAACCCAACCTTGCTTTCTAATATCTGGATGGTTTCATTGAGTTCCGGCTCCTTAATGCCGATGGCGTTCATGACATCGCCCAAAGCTTTATTTTCAATAAAGCGGGCGTAATTATCGCTAGTGGCGGACGCTAGACAGAAAAGATTACGGCGACTAAGCGCTTCCGCTAAGACTTCCGATAAGTCCAAACTCTCCTTAGTGCCGGCGCTGATGCCGATTAAGTTTTCAATATTATCAATATACAAAATAATATTGCCGGAACGATTCACCTCGCTGATACTGGCGAGTAGTCTTTCTTCCGCTTGGGCTGGATTGGCACCAGCCACGAGGCGCGAAACGTCCAGTTCTACCAGCCGTTTATCTTTTAAAAATTCAGGCACGCGCTCTTCAACCATGAGCTGCGCCAAGCCGTTAACAATCGCGCTTTTGCCGACGCCCGTCTGACCAACTAGCAAAACTCCGTGATGACCGCCAGTCAAAGCTTCAAAAATTGAATTGATTTCTTTTTGGCGGCCGATGCAAATATCCAAAGCGCCATTTTTCGCCCCGACCGTCAGATCGTGAGAAAAGTGGTCCAGGGTCGGCGTAGCAATCGCCGTATAACTGCGATTCATGGCCGTCCCCGGTTTTAAAAGAGCCGAGCGGCGATAAGCCTTATAACCTTCGATTAAACGGCGATTAACCCGAAACCAGGCAACGGTATTTTTTATTTTATCCCGATCAATTTCCAATTCATCTAAAATTTCCGTCAGCCGCTCGTCTTTTTCCGCGCAAAAAGAAATAATATTTAAAATATCAACGCTGGCCTGCCCTGCCCCATAGGCGTCAACAAACGCCAAAATCAAAAGCTCTTGAAGCGCTGGCGATAATTCACTGCGGCCGGTAAAATCTGCATCTTGCGGTTTAACTAGATGATGATCAACTAGGGTAATCAATTTTTTAGCATCCACATTGAGGCGGATAAACAAATTTTGAATTTCTTTGTTTTTTAACATGACCCGAAACAAATGAATCACTCCCACTTGCGTCTGCCTTAATTTATTGGCGAACAAATAAGCATCTTCCACGATTTTGCAAGCGGTCATGTTATAGGCGACCGCCACGCTATATTTTTTGCTGCCCCGCGACTTTTTCTTTTCGTCAAACAGGCGATAATTTATTTTTTTTAAAGCCGCCCGGGCCTGGCTGTTTTTATAAAATAAAAATAAATCAAACCACAAAGAAGCTAAGAAGATAACTACTAAAATATCGCGTTTTTTCCAAAAAAACAAAATTTTAAGCGGCGTAGCGGAAAATGACTCGCGATTAAGATAAAACCAAACAATGAGTGCCGCCCAGCCAGCAAAAATAATTAGCCAGGTCAGCCAGGTTAAAAGCTGTTCAATTTTTTCCCGATTCCTTTCTAAATTGATAACCGACTTTTTAAAATTCTTTCCCCAGTACAAAAAACGCCCTAAAAACCAAGCGCCCGAGCCGCCAGTTGTTTGTTCGGTTGTAAAAACTATTTTTTCCGCCATAGAGACTAATTAATGAATTGGAAAAACAAAGCAAATAATAAAAAGGCTGGCAAAGTCAGCCAAAGCAAAGCAACGATCAAAACCAAGAATGACCAAATCAAGAGAACCAAGCTTCTGACAATAATCTGCACCAAACGCACTAAAAAACTAATAATTCGACCGGCCCAGTCATATTGCCCGTACATCGGCACAAAAATATTTTTGGCCCAAATAAATAAGCCCAAAGCTTCTTCTTCGCTCTGAAGCGACCGGCCGATACTTTTAAGTAAACGCCAAAAGCCAACACTATACCACCACAGCGGAAAATACAAAATCTCCCCGATTAATTGCAGAACAATTTTACCGCTGTAAGTTAAAAAATTATGTTGCAGCATAAATTATTTTGTTTTTCCGCTCAAAATATCTTCAATCAACTTTAATTGCTTCGGCGTAAATTGGCCAACCGGAATTTTATTCAAATTTTCATTGGTGATACCAACGCCAAATCCTCTCATAATCTCATAGGCTTCAGTCGGACGGCCGAGATAATAACGTTTTTTAGTTTTTGGCTCAACATACCAGGCTTCTCCGTTATTATTCACTTGGAGCAAAATGCGCCCGGAAAAACGTTTAATTAAAGCTGGGTCTTCTTTGACTTTATTTAAGTTGGCTGACCAGTTTTTACCCAAGGCTCTTTCAAGACGGACCGCTAAATCATCGCCGGTCACGGGAATATCTTTAACGACTTCATCTAAAAAGGCGATATGAATTTTCTGCAAATCTTTATTGGCCATACCAACGCCCATCAGACGCATCACTGAATAGGCGTTAGCCGCGGTGCCTAAATAATAGCGGCGACCATCAGTCGGACTGACAAGCCAGGCGCGACCCTTATTTTCCACGGCGATTAAAATCTGACCCAATAATCGATTAACTAATTTCTTATCCACTTTAGTAGTATACTCGCGCGCGGTTTCCATCACGGCCGCGGCATCAGTATCAAAACCACCGATATTAATAACCCCCGTACAAACTTGAGTGCTGGCTTGAATTTGGGCAGCACTTAAAGAACAACCCGACGGCGTCTGGACAGAGATCTCCCGTGATTGTAGACCGTTAAGACAACCACCCCAATTTCCATAAGTAACATCAGTACATTGATTAGTCATACTCACGTCACAAATTTGCGACTGGGCATTAATTTGCTCTGGGGTTAAATTACAACCAGTCGGCGTGCGACTTAAAATTACCCTGGTTTGTAGGGAGCCATTACAAATACCCCAATCACTATAATTAACTGCCGAGCAAGTGCTCCCGCCGCCACCTCCTCCGCCACCGCCGCCACCTCCTCCGCCGCCACTACCGACCCAAACAAAAGAAGCTTGAGCGGCTCGCGCGTTACCGGCACGGTCAGTTACTAAAATTTTAGCCGAGTAAGAACCGTTAACATTAGCCGCTAAACTGGGGTTAAGAACACTAGAGTTTGGAGAAAAAGTAATTGTCCCCGGTCCAGAGATCGACAGCCAAGAATAAGTTAACTGATTAGCGGCGTCAGAATTATCAGAAGCACTGGCACCGGCCGTAGTAGGAGTATTGATGGTGCCGAGATCGCCAGCGCTGACTATGGGCAAGGTTGAGTCAATGCTAAAAATTCCTGAAGTACTGGTCGCCGACCAACCACTTGAACGTTGCGAAACGACGCGTATTTCACTAGTAGTTGAATTAATAGCGTCTTCGGGAATAAACCAAACAAAGGAACGAGCAGAGGAAGAACTGGTTCCTAGATTAGACCAAGAAGTACCGCTATCACCCGAATAATCAATGGCAAAGGAATCTAAATCACCCGGATCTGTTAAAGTCCAAGAAATTGTAGTCGTGGCCGCGCCTATTCTATCACCTACGGTCGGATGAATTAAAACTGGATCATAAATGCTCGCCCAAACAAAAGAAACCGTATCCGAGTTAGAATTACCGGTTTTGTCAGTAACGGTCAAACGGGCCGTATAGTCACCAGAAATATCACCCGCTAAAGTTGAAGCGGATGAAGTTGAATTAGAAAAAATCAGATTGGCACTGGGGGGCGTAACTAAACTCGTCCAACTATATAAAAGATCATTATTAGCATCAATGTTATCGCTGACTGTTAAATCAGTCGGGGCCGTAGCGGCGCTAATTAAACCTAGCGAACCGGCTTCAACCACGGGCGCGGTAGAATCAATGGTAAAGTTGGGTGATGAACTACCGACATTATTATTATGGATATCAACTGTCTGAACTCTCACTTGACTGGTAGTGGCATTAATACCGGCCGGTACTGACCAAAGATAAGCCCGACTTGAAGAAGAAGTAGTGGCGATGTTAATCCAATTAAGCCCTTGATCAATAGAATAATCTAAAGAAAAATAATTTAAATCTCCTGGGTCGGTCAAGTCCCATTGAATGTTTAAATCATTACCGCCAGAGACCAGAGTTGAAGAATTCGGAGAAGATATCGCCGACGCGGGCGGATCGCCGTCCCAATAAAAAGAAACCAAGTCGGAATTAACATTACCGGCGCGATCGGTTACTAAAAGTTGAGCAATATAATTGCCGGTCGCTGTACCAGCTAAAGTCGGATTAAGAATATTATTATTAGAAAAGATTATCGTCCCTCCGGTTGGCGCCGAACTAACTTGCCAATAATAAGACATATCTAACAAAGCATCAATATTATCACTGGCCGTCGCCCCAGGCGCGGTCGCGACGGTTGTCGTACCCGTTATTGTTCCGGCGTTAACTGTCGGCGCCAAAGAATCAATTACAAATAGGCCGGAATTAGTCGTAGTGGCGTTACCATAAATATCATGAGAACTGACGTTAATCAAGGAGCTTGTCGAATTGACACTTGGCGCGGTCCATAAATAAGACAGAGTCGAAGAGGAAGTTGTCGCCACATCGTTCCAGCTCAAACCATTATCCAGAGAATATTGCATAGAAAAATATTCTAGGGTCGAAATCGGCGCAATCGTCCAAGTTATATTCTTATCAATACCACCCTTCCAAAAATTATTAATAAATGGCGTAGTGATTACCGGCGCGGGCGGCGTACCGTCCCAAGTAAAAGAGATTTCGTCAAAAGTCGAATAACCGGCCCGATCGGTCACAGTCAAACGAGCCACATAAACACCAGACTTAGTCCCGGATAATGTCGGGTTTAAAATATTAGTAGCCGAAAAGTTAAGCGTTCCGCCCACAGGCGTTGAAGAAGCTACCCAGGCGTAAGTTAGCTGGCCGGCCGTATCAACTAAATCCGAGGCTGAAGCGCCGGGAGCGGTCGCTGTCGTTATGGCTGTCGCAATAGTGCCGGCATCAACCGTCGGAGCCGTTGAATCAATGGAAAAAGTTGCTGAATTCGCGGAAATATTATTACCAAGATTATCATAAGCTGTAATTCGCGCGATACTGCTGGAAGAATTTTCCGCCGGAATTGTCCAGACATAATTTAAAGTTGAAGACGACGTAGTCGCCACAACGGCCGACCAAGAAGAACCGCCGTCAACGGAATATGTCAAAGAAAAATAATCTAAATCTGAATCGCTCGGGTTGGTCCAAGAAACAGTCGTCGTATCACCATTAGCAAAGATATCACCAGTGATTGGGGTGGTAACTAAAAACGGCGTCGGGTCACCGCTCCAAATAAACAAAACCGTATCTGTCGCGACATTATTGGAACGATCAGCCACGGTTAAAAGAGCAGTGTAAGAGCCGGAAACTGTCCCTGAGACTAAAGTGTTTAAAGAGTTAGGCGCGAAAAAATTAAGTGTCCCGCCTAGAGGTGCGGCTGTGGACGTCCAAGCATAAGTTAATTGGCTGGCATTATCTATATTATCCGAGGCTGTCGCGACGGTGGTGGTGGCGGTCGTTATTGTTCCAGAAATCGTACCGGCATCTACGGTCGGCGGCGTGACGTCAATTAAAAGTTGATTGGCACTCGCCAAATAACTAATGTTACCAGCGGTATCAACCGCTCGAGCGCAAATCCATTTGCCGTTGTTGGCGGCGCTGGAAATAGTGAATGGAGTCGAGGGGGTAAATGAGTTGGGATAGGTATCGGTGCCGTCGCAAGTGGAATCATCGCTAAATCCGTAATCAGAAGTATTGGGGTGCGTTTCCGTAACAGTAATGTTAATAGTATCGCTTGAGACCGGACCAACTTCAACATCATTAGAGAAAGCTAGAGCGGGACTAACAGT
>Ga0265297_10002916_pt1 | contig 32737 bp, 34 predicted proteins | sample Munlanlwell13791_FD_192502 | JGI IMG/M metagenome (GOLD analysis project Ga0265297, IMG submission 192502) | Leachate microbial communities from a municipal landfill in Southern Ontario, Canada - Leachate well 137-91 | ecosystem: Engineered > Solid waste > Landfill > Unclassified | place...
CGTTAATACTAAAATAAGAGGGAACAATGACAACGCTCCCACAAAAATATACCGAAATAACAACTTGGCTTTTGAGCCCATAAACGTCCTTTTATGACAAATTGCCATATTATAGAATACTTTTTGAAACACTTTACTACAATAACATACTTTTACAGGAGAACCCATGCAACCTTTTAGTGATTTTACCCTCAATATAGAAACTTTTTTGGATGATTTGAATACTCTTATCGAAAAAAATTACAATACCATCGCACATTTACTGGATATCCCCGAAAAAACCTACATGAATTTTATTCGTCCCTTTGATTTTATGGAAGAGGATATGGAGCTTTTATTTACTCCGCTTTCCCATATCAATGCAGTTAATAATTCTGAAATAAGTCAAAAAGTATATGCCGATGCACTACCGATACTTACCGATTATTCCACGTTTGTAGGGCAAAATCTTGCCATTTATGATGCATTCAAAGAAGTTAAAAAAAATGAGTATACTTCTTTAAATCTGGAACAGCAACGGATTTTGGATCTTAATATTCTCCATTTCGAACTTGCGGGAGCCCATTTGGATAATGCTTCAAAAGAGCGTTTGGCACAAATTAATCTTCGTAAAAGTACTCTCACCAATGACTTTTCCCAAAATATTTTGGATGCTACCAATGCATACGAAAAAATTATTACCGATCCTGCTGATATTGTGGGAATGCCAGAGGGGGATTTAGAAGATGCCCGTTTTGAGGAAGATGGGATAACTAAATATCGCTTCACCCTCCAAATGCCCTCCTACATCTCCTATATGACCTACGGACCAAATCGCTCCATCCGTGAAGAACTTTACAAAGCATATACTACTCGTGCTCCTCAAAACAGTGAAATTATCGACGAACTCATGGCACTGCGTCAAGAGATGGCGCACCTTTTAGGATTTGAAAGTTATACGGAATATTCGCTTGCTTCCAAAATGGCACCTGATACGGCAAGCGTTTTGAAATTTCTAAACGACCTTGCCCTAACTTCACGAATGCAAGCCGAGCATGAAGTTGATGAACTTCGCACTATTGCAAAAGAAATTGATTTACAAAGCTATGACACTGCCTATTACGGTGAAATTCTCAAAAAAGCACAATATGATATTGATGAGGAAGAGTATCGTCCTTATTTCGAACAGCATAGCGTTATTAATGGGATGTTTGATTTTTTACACCAAATGTTTGGGATTCGATTTGTAAAAATACAAGAATCTTTGTGGGATGAAAAGGCAAGTACTTACGATGTCTACGATGACAACCTATTACGTGCACGACTTTATTTCGATCTCGAAGCACGTAAGAACAAACGCGGCGGCGCATGGATGCATAATTTTCAAACCCACTGTAAAGATATGAGTGATTGTAACCATCTTTCCAGTGCCTTTATTGTGTGTAACTTTCCTCCCTCATCTCCCACTTCACCCTCTCTTCTTCGTCATGATGATGTTGTCACCCTATTTCATGAGATGGGACATACCCTGCACCATTTGCTAAGTACGGTAAATGAACATGGAGTGAGCGGTGTTAATGGTGTCGAATGGGATGCGGTCGAATTTCCTTCTCAATTTCTCGAGAATTTTGCCTATGAGCCAAAAGTACTCAAACTGTTTGCCAAACACCATAAAAGCGGTGAAGTCCTCAGTGATGAGATGATTGCCAAACTCATCCGTGCTAAAAATTTCCAAAGTGCTCTTTTTATGCTCCGACAGCTCGAATTTTCTCTTTTTGATTTAGAGCTCCATTCAAAACTCTATCAAGGAGATGAAATTCAAGCCCTCCTTGATTCCGTCAGAGAACGAACATCTCTCATAAAACCACCTGCCTATAACAAATTTCAAAATGGCTTTAGTCATATTTTTAGCGGTGGATACAGTGCAGGATATTACAGCTACAAGTGGGCAGAAGTTCTCAGCGCCGATGCCTATTATGCGATTGTAGATGAGGGGATTTTTGGTTCCAATCTCGCCCAACAATACAAAGAAATTGTTTTAGGAAAAGGGGGAAGTCAAAGCATGCAAGAACTTTTTGTGGAGATGATGGGGCGTGAATGTGAGAGCAAAAATTTATTGCGTCTAAATGGAATCCGGCAATGAGAGTTTTTTGGCTATTACTTATGACATTAACGTTTTTGGGAGGAAGTGACGTGAAAATTGCATCGTATAATGTTGAGAATTTGTTCGATATGAATGATAATGGAACGGAGTACGAGCAATACATTCCCAATACATCCTGGGGGTGGAACGAAGAGATGCATCGGATAAAACTCCGCAATACTGCACAAGTCATCAAAGATATTGGCGCAGATGTGATCGGACTCCAAGAAATTGAATCTGAAACAGCCCTCAAAGAGCTCAAAGCCGAAATTAACCGTCAAGGACTTTATTATCCCTATTATGCTTTTGCTCGGTCTAAAAACACCACTGTAGCTACAGCTATCTTAAGTAAGCATCCCCTTAAAAGTGCACTTAGTCATTCGGTAGGTTCAAGCCGTGAATACCGCGATATACTCGAAGCAAAACTCGATATTAATGGTAAAACTCTTCATGTTTTTGTCAATCATTGGAAGTCCAAAAGCGGTCCCGAGAGTATGCGCATACAAAGCGCAAAAGTACTCAAAAAACTTATCAATAACTTGGATAAAGATGAGCCATACATACTCTTGGGGGATTTTAATTCCCACTATGAAGAGTATCGAACATTTGTAAAAAGCAGAAAGCATAATGATACGGATGGGATCACAGGGATTAACCATATCCTTAAGACCATCGATGACGATGAAAATCCTATCCTTTATAGTTCCCTTAAAGAGTGTGAGGACTGCTCCTACAATCTATGGTATGAACTCCCCCAAGAGCAACGCTGGAGTCATGAGTACAGAGGGGGACATGAAGGACTTGACAATATGATTATATCCCCCTCTCTTGCAGATGGGAAAGGGGTTGAATATGTTCGAGGAAGTTTTGGACGATTTGATGCTCCTTATCTTTTTTACAAAGGAAAACCTTATCGTTGGCAACAATCACGAAAATTTCCCAAGCATCATTTAGGTGAGGGGTATTCTGACCACTTGGCTATTTTTGCAAAATTTAACGTACGTTAAATAATACACCAGTCAATCGGAGCAATCCCATGCTCCAGTAAATACGTATTGGTTTTACTAAAGGGCTTAGACCCGAAAAACCCTCGATAAGAGGATAGTGGTGAAGGGTGCGGAGCTTTTAGAACCAAATGCTTCGTCTCATCAATCAAAATACTTTTTTTCCCAGCAGGAGCACCCCAGAGAATAAATACGAGATGTTCTCGCTGTTGGCTCAATGTTCGAATAACCTGATCGGTGAACCTCTCCCATCCTCTATCTTTGTGAGAAAAGGGTTCTCCTTGCCGAACCGTTAAAAGTGTATTGAGCAGCAAAATACCCTGATGTGCCCAATGACTCAAATCACCACTTTTTGGGAAAGGACATCCGATGTCATCCACTAACTCTTTGAAAATATTTTGGAGTGACGGGGGGAGAGGAACACCTGTTTGTACTGAAAATGACAATCCATGCGCTTGACCCATACCGTGGTAAGGATCTTGTCCTAAAATAACCACTTTGACCGATTCAAAAGGGGAGGAATTGAACGCGTTAAAAATATATTTATTTTGTGGAAAAATCGTATGATTCTTTTTTTCTTCCAATAAAAAAGCTTTTAACGCTTCCATATAAGAGTCATTAAACTCACATTCTAAAACTTCTTTCCAGCTTTCATGAATAACAGGATGTGTTGCCATTATTTAAGAATATCATCCTCAAAAATTACCATTTCATAGATACTGCGTTTGGTGACAAGTGATTTTTCAGGCGGGACACCGCTAGAGGATCGCATACGTGTAATTTCTGCTCGTAGCTCCATCATCTCTTGCTCCATCATCTCCATCTTATTTTTCAGGCGCATTACCACATCCACACCTGCGAGATTCACTCCCACTTCACGTGTAAGACGCAAAATGGTTTTAATTTTTTCAATATCACGCTGAGAATAAAGACGTATCCGTCCATCGGAGCGTGAAGGAGCTATAAGATTTTCTCTCTCGTACTGACGTAACGTCTGAGGGTGAATATCCAAGATTTTTGCCACGATACTAATCATGTATACGGGTTCATCAAAATGGTGCATACTCCTACTCCTGCGGAAGTGTTTTTTTCATCATGTCGACCAAATCAGCATCAATTTTATCCACAGCAGGTAACACAATGTTAGCCTTGAGATATAAATCTCCACGAACCCCGCTTTGGCGATTCATCACGCCCATCTCTTTAAGACGAAAACGCTGACCATTTTTGGTATTTTCAGGCACTTTGAGGGTTACTTCTTTTTCCAATGTTTGAACTGCCACTTTACCGCCAAACAATGCCGCATACAAAGGTACTGTAAACGTTTTCACAAGGTTGTCTCCCTCACGCTCATACTCAGGATTAACTGAAATATCGATCCGTAGATACAAGTCACCCGATTGAGCACCATGACGCTTCCCTTTTCCGCGCACACGAAGTTTTTCCCCACTTTTGATACCGGCAGGAATTTTGATATCAAAACTCTCACCGCTAAGACTAATTGTGTGTTTACCGCCCAAAACAGCCACGGCAAAAGGGACAGTAACATTGGCATCAAGATCAAGGTTCATCGCACCACCGAAACCACCGCCAAATCCGCCTCCTCCGAAGCCGCCGCCACTAAATCCGCCACCACCTCCACCGAACATACTGCGTAAAATCTCATCTAAATCGACATTACCGCCTTGAGCGCGTGAGAAATCGTGGAAGTTTTGCCCGCCGAACATCGAATCCCCGTACTGATCGTATTTTGCGCGTTTTTCTTTATCACTGAGCACTTCATACGCCGCATTAATTTCTTTGAATTTTTCTTCTGCGGCAGGGTCTTTGTTCACATCGGGATGGTATTGGCGCGCGAGTTTTCGGTATGCTTTTTTGATTTCAGTTTCGCTTGCACCGGCTGCAACTTCTAACGTAGTGTATAAACTTTTTGACATTCATAATTCCTATAGTATGTAACTTATTTGTATTGATAAAATTATAGCATAAAGGTTGAGTCAAAATCAATCAAGGTTAAAAAGAAGATTCGCTGGATAGGGGGAAGGAGGGCTTAGAACATTGCGCCGTAAAGACGCAAGGGTTTTTAGTGCAAAAAGTGGCGAATTCCTGTAAAGTACAACGACATCCCATGCTCATCCGCAGCGGCAATAACCTCTTCATCCCGTACAGAACCGCCCGGCTGTATAACGGTTTTAACACCCGCACCTGCTGCCGCATCAATCGAATCGCGAAATGGAAAGAATGCTTCAGAAGCCAATGCTGATCCGCTGACGTCCAGCCCCATCTCTTCCGCTTTGCGCAACGCACAACGCGCCGCATCAACACGTGACGTCATCCCCATACCGACGGCTACCATCGCGGAGTTTTTCACGTAGACAACACAGTTTGATTTGGTCAACGATGCGACTTTATACGCGATTTCAGCGTCTTTGAGCTCACTGGCGCTTGCTGTATGCTTCGTCACCAATTTGGCATCTTTAACCTCATCATCACCCACACGATCGGCGTCTTGGAATACAAATCCGCCGTCAATGTGTTTAAAATCGACTGCATCACGGCTCAGAAGAATACGATCACTGCCATATTCAAAAAGTTTAAGACGTTTTTTCGGCTCGAATACCGCTTGAGCTTCTTCATCAATTTTGCCTGCAATAATCACTTCCAAAAACATCTCATTCATTTTAAGGGCAAGTTCTTTGGTCACAACACCATTGACGGCAACGACACCTCCGAATGCTGAAATCGGATCACATTTAAGTGCTTCGGTATACGCATCCATCATATTATCACGAATCGCAAAACCGCATGGATTACCGTGTTTAACAATACAAATCGCATTCTCATCTCCGAATGCTGCCGCGATTTTTACCGCTCCGCTGATATCGGTGAGGTTGTTAAAGCTTGCCTCCCCTTTGAGGGTTTTGAAGTTTTTGCTAAAAAACGACTCAAACTCGTACAAACTGCCTTTTTGATGCGGGTTTTCGCCATAACGGGTATCCATGACTTTGGATCCTACGATAAACTGTTTCTCTCCCATGCCGTTGTTAAAACGCTTATTCATGTAGTTGGCGATCATGGAATCGTATGCTGCAGTATGCTCATACGCTTTGATCATCAAATCACGGCGAAATTCAAGGCTGTCCAAATCATTTCCAATCGCATTAATAATGGCAAAATAATCATCAGGATCGGTAACTATCAATACATCATTAAAGTTTTTAGCAGCAGAGCGAACCATTGCGGGTCCTCCGATGTCGATGTTTTCAATAATCTCATCAAAATCATCTGTACGCTCAATGGTCGCTTTGAACGGATAAAGATTCACACATACAAGATCGATTTCAACGATACCATATTCCATCGCTGTATTGACATGAGAGTCCAAATCGCGGCGAAACAAAATTCCTCCGTGAATATACGGATTAAGAGTTTTAACCCGACCGTCAAACATCTCAGGAAATCCCGTCACATCATCAATCTCGATAGCATCTACACCTGAGTCACGTAACATTTTGTACGTTCCGCCCGTGGAGACGATCTCATAGTCCAAACCGATGAGAGATTTGGCAAACTCTACGATATTACTTTTGTCGCTAACGCTGAGGAGGGCACGTTTCATTCCAGTCCTTTGAGGGGTTATACCCCATAAATTAATGGCGGAATTGTACCAAATGGTGGTTTAGGGGAAGGTAAAATGGGGTAAAATCTCTCATTATGGAATTGTATAAGCACCCCTTCCCTCCCATCCTCGATGAAAACACCAAAATACTATTTTTAGGCAGTTTCCCCAGTATCGCATCCTTTGAGCACTCCTTTTATTATGCCCATGGACGCAATGCATTTTGGCCGATTATAGAAGAAATATTTGGGGTCAAATTTAGTAATAATGACGATAAAAAGAATTTTTTTTTAGTACATGAAATTGGATTATGGGATGTCATTGCTTCGTGCGAGCGGAGCAATTCGAGTGATACCAATCTCAAGAATATCCTGCCGAACGATTTTAAAAAACTGCTGACTAATTATCCAAATATCAAGGTTATTGCTTTTACGGGGAAAAAAGCTTTCGATTTGTTCCAGAAATATTTCAAAGATTTACCGATTGAGAAAGCAGTACTTCCTTCCACCTCACCTGCGCATGCATCGATGACACGAGAAGAAAAAGCAGCACTTTATAAAGCATTTTTGACTCGGTTTTTAACTCTCTAATACCTGCTCAAAAATCGCTTTTGCCGTTTTCCAGCGATCTTCTTTGGCATTCATCATAACGATTAGACAATCTTTTCCATCTTTTTTAGCACGTGCTATCAAGCAGGCTCCTGCTTTATTCGTGAATCCCGTTTTAACTCCTACGGCATATTGATATCGGTTTAAAAGACGATTGTGCGTATAGGCAGTGAAAAGTTTCAATTTATCTTTATTAAGTGCGTAATACGTATGAGTGTTGAGTTTGCTAATCGCATTGAATGTTGGATTTTTAATCGCGTACTCGGTCATTTTCAGTAAATCGTTGGGGGAGGAGTAATGCTCCTCTCCATCGTACCCGCATGGATTGCTAAAATGGGTATGGCTCATCCCGATTTGCCGAGCTTTGACATTCATCATGGCAATAAAATGTTCTTCACTCCCACCCACAGTAATTGCAATCGCTTTTGCCGCATCGTTGTCCGATTTGATCATGGCAGCTTTCACCAAATCGGACATCAAAACAATGTCTCCACGCTTGTAACCTGCTATGGTGGGCTCTACTTTGGTCATTTCTCTCGTAATCGTTACCGCGTGGCTCATCTTACCACTTTGTATTGCCAAGAGAGCGGTCATCACTTTTGTTAAACTTGCGGGGCTCACTTTTTTTTCGGCATCTTTAGAATACAAAATATGCTTGGTATTTAAATCTTTGACAACCAACGCTCCTACTTTGAGCTGATCCAACTCGTGCTTGTCAATACTGGCATGAAGTGAAACAGCTACGACCAAACAAAGTGCAGAAATTTTCTTTATCATATCAAAACCTTTTCAATTATCAATCGACTATTATTAAGCAAACAGTGGTCCATCCGCTATAATTGCATTCAAATTTTAGAGGGAGGATAAATGCGACGCTTACGACGATTCTTTGCACTGTTGTTTATCCTCTCACTTTTTGTCGGTGCTGTTCATGAGGGCAGTCACGTTCATCACAATGGCGATACGTGTGAAGTATGTGTACTCTCTCATGCCCCAGGACTTTTAGGCGAAACACCTACGTTGGTGTACATTGACCAAATTTATGAGCCATTTACCATTTCTCACCTTACGTTACCAACTGCTCCCTCCATTCCAACACGAAGCCGTTCCCCTCCAAAAGCCTAATCGTTACTGCATTGTATTTCAAATTATTTTACTAAAACGATATAGGATATTACTATGAAAAAAACACTTTCTCTCGTGGCATGTGCCGCAATCTGTACTCTTACTTGGGCTAACGAAGCTCACCTCGATACCATTACAGTCGATGGCTCTATGACTACCCTCATCCAACACAAAGGCTTGCTCAAAGATTTGGTTGAAAAAACCGAAGTGATTGACAAAAAAGAGATTGAGCACACACAATCCTCTACCCTCGCCGAGGCCATCAGTCAAGAAGTGGGAATCAACGTCACGACAGGGTGCTCGATTTGCGGGCTCAAGCGGGTCCAAATCAACGGTCTTAAAGGGGAACATACCACCGTATTGATCGATGGCATCCCTTTTAACTCAACGGTATCAAGTTTTTATGGGATGGATGCCATCGGAACTGCAGACATCGAGAGTATCGAGATTGCTCGGGGCTCAGGGGCCTCGCTGACTGCTCCCGAAGCAATCGGCGGAATAATCAATATTATCCCCCGTAAACCACGTAAAAATGGGGTAGAAGTCGATCTATCTATGGGGACATTGGGAACCGAAAACTACACACTCCTTGGGGAAGCAATGAGTACAGATAAAAAAACAGCTATTTTACTTTCTGCCTCTTACCACAATCAAGACCAAGTGGACAACGATCACAATGGCGTCAGTGAATCGCCGAGTTTGGAAAATCAATCTCTCTCCTTGATGCTTACTCACCAATTCTCGCCGTATGATTCAATCGAACTCAAAGCAAGCCACTTCACCTCAAATTCGTTTGGCGGGCCGATGGTCTCAGAAAGTTCAGCTATTGCCAGCTATAACCCTACACCTCCCAATAATGATCCGGCATTCGTAAGCGGCAATGTCAACAATCCTCTCATTAGCCAACCTATGTCCGTTTTGGAACGCATTAATACGACTCGAGATGAAATTTATCTCAAACAGCGTCATACCCTCAATGGTGACATGAATCTTCAAACCACGCTCGCGTATGCTAAGCAGTATCAAGACTCTCTTTATGAAGGCTCTGATTATCTCAATACCGACAAAACCTATTTTGGTGACCTAAAAATCGATCACGCTCTGAGCAATAACCATTTTCTGACGTACGGAACGGATGCCAAAATCGAAACGGCACGCTCAGAGTCGGTCGCTTTTTTTGATATCGGCGGAATGGACAAAGACGATTTTGATTACACTGCTTTGGGAATTTATGCCCAAGACGCATGGATGATCGACGATAAAAATGAACTTACCCTCGCCTTGCGTGGTGCCAAAATCACTACGGATTGGCGAGCAAAAACAGCCCAAGGGAATGAAATCGATAAAACCATGCTTGTACCACGTTTGCTTTGGCGCCACAACCACACCAATGACCTCACTTCACGTTTCAGCGCTGGAATGGGATACCGTGCACCGTTGACCTTTTTTGAATCCGAACATGGATTGCTTGACAATGGCTTTGGAATGGCAATCACCGAACTGGAAAAATCCAAAGGGGCAAGCTATGCCCTCTCGTATGATACCAATGGATTAAATATTACCGCATCCGCTGCCTATACACAGGTAAAAAATCTAGCCTATATCAATGAAGATTCAGGAATTCCTACTCTTCAAAATCTTTCTGAAACGGTAAGCGTCAAAAATGGCGATATCGCTATTGGATATGAAGTGATGGAAGGGCTAAACCTCTCGGGAGTTTACGAAATATATCGCTACGATGATCTCTATAAATCACATCTTTCCCTAGCAAGCATCGAGCAGCGTGCCCGTTTCAGTGTCGATTATGACATCAATGGATGGGAACTCTACACCGAAGCAACATGGGTCGGTGCGCGTGATTTAGCCCATTATGGATATACCGATCGCTATAATGATTTAGCCCTTACCTCTCCTAAAAATACAACGTCTCCTGCTTATACGACTGTCGATCTAAAAATCTCGAAAGAGTTGAACAAAAATTTCACCGCGTATGCTGGAGCCAAAAATCTGTTTGACACCGTTCAAACCGACACCGAATCTCCCCTCTTTTATGATGCTAGCGGCGGATTTGATTCAGCACACGTTTGGGGACCATTACGCGGACGGATGGTATATGCTGGGTTAAAAGCTACCTTTTGAAATAAATTTTCGTTACAATAGGAGATGCAAAACACATCTCCCGCCACTCTTAGTATACTCAGCAGTTCATCTCGTACATTGCTGGTATGCGAGGGAGCATGGACCCTTAATCATCTTGCAAAAATTGCAACTGAGCTTGAATCATACAAAGCAGTTTCTCCCATCATATGGGACGTTAGCAATGTTACTGAGCTCGATTCTGCCGGTGCTACCCTTTGGAATTTATATTCTAATAGGTTTCAAAAAGAGGGGTTCAATTCGGAAATTATCGGGAGCAAAGACGATCATCTTCAACTCTATAACCTCCTCTATCCTCATCCAAAAGAAGATATACCTCTACCAAAACGGCGTGGATGGCTCTACTCTTTAGGTCTCGAAACACATCTTTTTTTACAAGGGATTGGTCGGTTTTTAAATTTTCTAGGAGAGGCTTTTGTCGTCTTGCTCTACAGCTTGCGCCACCCCTCCACCATTCGCTATCGCTCGATTAGTTCTCACATCATTACCGCAGGCTTTGATGCGCTGCCTATCATTGCCGTTAGCGCTTTTTTGATTGGGGTAGTCATTGCCTTCCAAAGTATCGTTCAGCTCCAAAAATTCGGGGCGGATATTCTCATCGTTGATATGATTGGGATTTCTCTCACACGTGAACTCGCACCCCTCATCACCGCCATTGTCATCGCGGGGCGAAGCGGTTCAGCCTTCACCGCACAAATCGGTGCCATGAAAATGACCCAAGAGATTGATGCCATGAAAACTATGGGCTTTCACCCCTACCTATTTTTAGTTTGGCCTCGTGTGATTGCCTTGATGATCGTGTTGCCTTTGCTCATATTTTTCGCGGATATTATCGGAATTTTTGGAGGGATGGTTATCGCCAATACCCAATCACATCTCTCCTATACCGAATTTATCAATCGCCTTCAAGGAGCATTGCCCATTAAACATTTCATTATCGGGATTGTCAAAGGACCTTTCTTTGCCATTTTGATTGCAATGGTTGGTACCTATCGAGGGTTTCAAGTCTCCTCCAGTACTGAGAGCATCGGGCGTTACACCACCAAAAGTGTTGTCAATGCCATCTTTCTCGTTATCGCGTGTGACGCCCTTTTCTCCATTCTTTTAACGGAGCTCAAGCTATGAACCCTATCGTCATTGAAGCACGCGATATTGTTACTTGTTTTGGAGAAAATCTCATCCATGATTCCATTAGCTGTACGATTCGAGAAAATGAAATTTATGCACTGCTGGGGGGAAGCGGATCCGGTAAATCGACGTTGCTTCGAGAGATGATTATGCTGGGGGCTCCTACAAGCGGAACCCTTCGTGTTTTTGGAAAAGACATCGCCAATCTCTCTCTCGTAGAGGCTCAAAAATTACGCCAGAAATGGGGAGTATTGTTTCAAGCAGGAGGACTTTATTCTTCTCTTACCGTCGGCGAAAACATTGCCCTGCTGTATGAAGAATACACCGATCTCCCCCCAAATCTCATCCATGAACTCATTAAGCTCAAAATTGATTTGGTTGGCTTACCTCCGCACGCCATCCACCTCTATCCCAGTGAACTTAGCGGAGGAATGGTCAAACGTGCAGCACTAGCACGTGCCCTTGCCCTTGATCCCAAGTTACTATTTTTGGATGAACCCACTTCGGGTCTTGACCCCTTAAGTTCCCGACAGTTTGATGCGTTGATTCGACAATTACGGGATCTTTTAGGACTAACAGTTGTGATGGTTACTCATGATTTGGATACCATACACCACATCGTTGATCGGTTTGTATTATTGGGGGAAAAAAGGGTGATTGCGGAGGGGACACTGGAGGAAGTCCTCTCTATCAATCATCCCATTGTCGATTATTTTTTTCAAAAGGGGACTCATGGAATCCAAAGTTAATTATGCACTCGTCGGATTTTTTGTTTTACTGTTGACTGGCTTACTTATTGCTTTTGCTTTCTGGCTTGGAAAATACAATGACGACGAAAATCAATACCAGCAATTTAAAGTCTATATCACCGAATCTATCTCCGGTCTTGCCCCTGAAGCGGCAGTCAAATTCAACGGTGTTGATGTCGGATTGGTTCAGGCAATACAGATTAATCCGAACAACAGCGAAGAGGTAGAGCTTATCCTTAAAATCAAAAAAGAGACCCCGATTAGAACGGATTCCAGTGCAACCCTCAAATTTTTCGGAATCACAGGACTGGCCTTTATTGAAATTGGCGGCGGTTCTAAAAATTCACCCCTGCTCGTGACCTCCGATGACAATATTGCCATCATTCCCACGGCTCCATCCCTCATAAAACGGCTCGATGAAACCCTTAGCAGTGTTGTTACAAAACTCTCTGATACTCTCGATCACACCAATGCCATCATGAATGAAAAAAACACCAAAGACTTTTCCACAACACTCGAAAATCTAAAAATATTGACTCAACGAATCAACAACTACCAAGACGAAATTGATATATTGTTAAAAAATTCAATTCAAACAGGAAAAAATATCGACCAAGCAATGCTCAAAGTAGGAAATTCGGCAGACAGTGTCGGAAGTTCCATGGATACCTTTAAAGTAACCATGCGAGACAGTCTCTCCCCTACCATGAAATCATGGGAAGCTACTTCCAAAAAAAGCAATACGCTCATCGAAAAAATCGAAACGTCTATGAATCGTGGAGATTATGATATTCAATCCATTGCCTCCAACTCAACTGTTGAGCTCAATACGCTTTTACTGCAATCGCGAGCACTGCTGATTGAGATGGAACTCACCCTCAAATCATTACGAGAGAGTCCCTCCGATATACTTTTTAAAGAATCAACACCCAAACCAGGACCAGGAGAGTGACCATGAAAACGATCTTTTTATACACTATCATCACATTCATTTTAGCGGGGTGCACCACACTTCGCCCATCACTCCATGAATACACAATATTACCCTCTTATACTCCGCACACGGTAACAGCTCTTCCCATCAATGCCACCCTCAAACTTTCATCCACTAGAAGTATTGCCTCCCTTTCATCAACACAATTCTATTATCTCAAAAATACCTCCCATATTGATGCCTATTTGTACAGCAGATGGTCAGACACTCCTTCTTCCATGATCGATCGCTCTCTCACCTCATCCCTGCAAAATCGACAGCTTTTTGCTGCCCTTATTCCCGTTAGCTCGAGTGCAACAGCTGATTTAATCTTGGAATCGGACTTAAGTGCCTTTTATCACCGTTTTCTTGACGACTCCAAAAGTGAAGGATTTATTGATATCACGTACCGACTCATTGACCCAAAAACCAAAAAAACGGTTGCTGCCAAACGCTTTGTCATCACAGAACCAGCACTATCTTCTGACGCCAAAGGGGGAGTTGATGCTCTCACAAAAGCGACCCGACGGCTAAGTGAGAATTCAGCCGATTGGCTTGAAGCAACGGGGAGAGATACTCAATGGGTAAAATAGCCATTCTTTGCTCAGGGGGTGATGTATCGGGAATGAATCCCGCCCTCAAACGATTCGTCGAATACGCATATGCCAAAGGGATGCAGCCTTTTTTTGTCTACAACGGTTATGAGGGGCTCATTGATAATAATATCAGCGAAGCCCATTATGAAGACGTTGCCGGGATAATGACGCGCGGAGGAACCAAAATCCGATCAGCCCGTTCAACTCGTTTCAAAGAAGCCTCGTATCGTGCCATCGCCGCTGATAATCTGCGCCAAAAAGGGATCACAAAACTCATTGTACTTGGAGGAGATGGCAGTTTTCGCGGAATGGAAATTTTTTATCATGAGCACAATATTTCCTTTTGCGGTATCCCCTCCACCATTGATAATGATATTAATGGAACGGATTATTGTCTTGGGGTCGATACAGCACTCAATGTCATCAAAGACGCTATTGATTCCATTCGCGATACCGCATCCTCCTTTCGGCGTGCCTTTGTCATTGAAACCATGGGACGTGACTGCGGCTATCTGGCCCTCGTATCCGCCATTACATCCGGTGCTGAAGTGTGTTTGATTCCCGAAATCCCCATTGATATCACAGAGTATAAAGGGTGCTTTCAATCACAAATACGCAAAGGACGTGATTATTTCATCGCCATTGTCTCCGAAGGTCTTAAAAATTCCAATGAGGTAGCACGGTGGTTTGAAGAAGAACTGGGATTTGAATCACGAGTCAGTGTACTGGGGCATATTCAACGAGGAGGCAATCCAAGTGTTTACGATCGACTTATGGCCTATCAGTTTGTCACCCACGCCATAGATGCATTGCTAGAGGGAAAAAACAACTCCGTCATCTGCTACACAAAAAGTCATTTCAATTTTAAATCCATTGACGAAGTTGCCCTCAATCCCTACCAATTGGACGAAGAACTTCTCAGCCTTGGTCGTGAACAATTTGCGCCGTCGCACTGTCAAATGTAATATTTTAAAATCGGAAGAAAATAGAAAAAAAGAGCTCTACGAAAGAAGGAAACCACTGCTCACGCATGAGCGGTGATTTGAGGTATTTAGCCGCAAGAAGGGACGTTGCCTGAATCCGAACCGTATTCAAACAAGAAGTCGCGCAAATCTTGTGCTTGACTTTTAAAGCCGTCACCATTGAAAAATGCTGCAGATTTATCGTTTGCGTGTGCTTTGATAATCTTAGCGCCACCATTAGCAAACAAATCTTCCCACTCGTCTTGTGTATGCATAGCAGCACCTTTAGTACCGTTACCATGACAATTCTTACAGGTTTTCAAGTACCCTTTTTGACCTTTTTTGACATCTGCAGATGCAGTTGTACTCATCATTCCAACAGCAACAACTGCCGCAAGAAAAAACGAAGCTGATTTCGTCATATCATTCCTTTTTTTAAGTATTAAAGTATCATATCTCAGAAAGAATAAATAGACGATTAATAAATCACATTGACATCACACGTCTTCGGCGATCTCAACTTTTTCTTCTTTAACTTTATTGGCACGTACTTCCAAACGAATTTTGTCCTGACGAACTTTTCGGTACGCTTTGTATTGCGCCTTGGTCAAGGCTTCACCCTCAAGTCCAACTTCAGCGCCAATCTCTTCAGCCGTACAACCACCTTCATTCATCATAATCATCCGTAACTCTTTTTTCGTCAAGTGACGCTTTAACGACGCATACAGCTCTCTCTCATCTTCTTCGATCTCAACAGCAGCACAACCATAAAGTCCGACCAATACTTCGCGGATTGTTTTTTCTGGGTTGTAACGCAACCATAGTGAATTTTCTAACATTAAAATACCTTTGTAATATTATTTTTATTACGCCAACGGAGCAAAGCTCCGCTTAGCTACGCTAACGCTAAGTTCTCTTCGGCAGAGAGCCCGCGCACACTTGCGTGCTTATTCAAACACTTTACCTATTATCTGCGTGAGGTCTTTCGTATCAATGATAATATTTGCCTCTTTTTTAAGAATGGGTTTAGCACAAAAAGCCACACGTGTTCCGGCATGAGCAAACATCGAGCGATCATTCGCCCCATCACCAATGACCATTGTTTCCTCTTCGGTAATTCCAAAAAGCCCTTGCAGCCGTTGCAACATGTCCCCCTTAGAAAAATCAAACATCATATCGCCGCCGACAAGTCCCGTAAGTTTTCCCTCTTTTTCATGCAAAACATTGGAAAAATCGGCATCATACCCAAGGATAGTTTTTGCATGAGACGTCGCCGAGCGAAAACCGCCGCTAAAGCAGACCACTTTAATACCACGCTCTTTTAACGCAGCAATTGTCTCGATAGCACCCGGCATATAGGGGAGATGTTGACAAATCTTTTCAACTTTGGAAAACTCCAACCCTTTGAGCAAACCGACACGCTGTTGCAGCGACTCAAAAAAATCGAGTTCACCGTTCATCGCCCGCTCGGTAATAGCGCTTACCTGAGAACCAATTCCCAATGCTTCCGCAAAAAAATCAATGGTTTCGCCGTCCATCAACGTTGAATCAAAATCAAATACTGCTAACTTTATCAAAAGATACTATCCTCTTTGTTATAATGACGCAATTATATCCAAGGGTAGCTTTTGTTCGAATCATTTATCCATAAACTCCGTCACGGAACCTATATCACCTTAGAGACTACCCCGTCTCGTTCGGCTCAGTTTGCCCCAACAATTGAAAAAATCGCGGCATTGGGTCTCGATAAACTCGTAGACGGATTCAGTACAACCGACAATCCTCTTGCCAAACTAAAATACAATGCTCTCTTTGCCGCTATGAAACTCCAGGAGCGTTTCAATAAACCGACGTTGGCGACGATGAGTATGCGCGATCGCAACCGTATTGCTTTGCAAAGCGACCTCCTCGGTGCCAATGAATCGCAAGTACGCGCCATTCTTGCCCTCACTGGTGACAGTGCTCACTACTCTGATCAGCCTCATGCAAAAGGGGTGTTTGAGGGAAACAGCAACCTGCTCCTTGACATCATCACCACGCTCAACAGCGGAATTGATTTGGCCCAACAAAAACTCATTGCCCCTCCACAACCGATTTATCCCTTTGCTGTTATCGATTCGTATTCCAAAAACAGTGCAGCATTGCAAAAAAGGATGTCCAAAAAAGTAGCCCATGGTGCCATCGCCATCATCTCTCAACCCGTCTATGACAGTGAAAGTGCCGAAAAATTGCTCGATATGATGGAACACGCCAACGCAGAACACACTAAAAAATGTGTACTCGTTTTGGGTTATTTCCCCATTACCAAACTGCGAACTGCCCGATTTTTGGACGAAAATGTTCCGGGAATTCATGTCCCGCACACGTGGGTTGAAGCACTCGAAAGAGCTTCATTGATTAGCCCCGAAGAAGAGTACCGCGTCGGATTTGAACTCAGCAAAACACTCTTTGAAGAACTAAAAGCCCTCCATCCGAAAATCCACATCATGACCGCCAACCAGTTTGAGTTAGCCAAGGCGATTTTGAGCTAATTTCAGCCTCTTTTGGCTATAATCGACTCACTTTAACCTTGTAGGAATGACCCTTTATGATCGATGTAAAACTTCTCCAGAAAAATTTTGATGAAACTACAAATGCGCTTATGCGCAAAAAAGTAGATATTTCATTAATCAATGAATTAAAAATCGCTAATGAAACCCTCAAAACTGCCAAACTTAGCTTTGAGACACTGCAAGCAAAACAAAATGAACTCAGTCGCCTTTTTGGTCAGTACAAAAAAGAGGGAAAAAGCACCGACGAGTTAAAAATCGAAGTCGATACCAACAAAGCAATCCTTAACGATCTCCTCGATACACAACGTGCTGCTGAAGAAGCCCTCGATGCAATCATCATGCGTGTCCCTAATATCCCCGATGCCGATGTCCCTGACGGTGAAGATGAAAATGACAATATCGAAATTCGCAAAGTACTCACTCCTCCGACGTTTACATATAAGCCAAAAGAGCACTGGGAACTCGCCGAGCAAAATGGCTGGATCGATTTCGAGAAAGGGGTCAAACTCGCAAAAAGCCGTTTCAGTGTTGTGTGCGGGATGGGAGCACGTTTGGAGCGTGCACTTATCAATTTTATGCTTGACTTTAACCGTGAGCGGGGCTTTGAAGAGTTCAGTGTTCCGATGCTTGTCAACCGTCGCGCACTCGAGGGGACAGGACAGCTTCCGAAGTTCGAAGATGATCTGTTCAAAGTTGAGGAAGAAGAGCTCTATCTCATCCCGACGGCGGAAGTGCCTCTCACCAACCTCTACCAAGATGAGATCCTAAACGGTGCGGAGCTTCCGATTAAAATGACCGGCTATACCTCATGTTTTCGTAAAGAGGCAGGTTCGGGCGGACGGGATGTGCGCGGGATGATCCGTCAGCATCAGTTTCACAAAGTAGAGCTTGTCTCTATCGCTCGCGCCGATCAAAGCGACGCAGTATTTGATGAGATGGTTATGTGTGCTTCTGACCTCCTTACAGCACTGGGGTTACCACACCGTCTTGTCACCCTTTGCACAGGTGATTTAGGTTTCGGTGCTGCCAAAACAGTCGATTTGGAAGTGTGGCTTCCGGGTCAAAATACCTATCGTGAAATCAGCTCCGTCTCCAATACCCGCGATTTTCAAGCCCGCCGTGCGAAAATCCGCTACAAAGAAGAAGGGAAGAATCTTCTCGCTCATACCCTCAACGGTTCAAGTTTAGCCGTCGGACGGACGATGGTAGCTATCATGGAAAATTTCCAACAAGAAGATGGCACTATTATCCTGCCAACTGTATTGCAAAAATATCTCTAAAGGGTTTAAAAAATTTGACTCTATAAAAATCTTATTTTTATAGGCAGATAACTGCCTATAAACTGCCTGCTTTATTTGGCTGTCAACGGCGGAGTTAAATTCGGCAAATTTTCGTAAAAAATATTACGAATGCCAACCTTAAGCGACGACGGTTTAATCTACTCCTTGTACTGATTTTTCCTCTTTAAACTTATATAAGTCTGAATTGACTATTCCCTCATCTTTTTTTCTCTATAATTTTTTTGTAAGGTCACTGACGCGAAAGATCTGAATTTTTTTGCCAGTCACTGCAAGCATTGTACTATCCGGTGAAAAAGCCAGACCGATCCCCTCGAAATAGTTGGGGCTAATTATTAAATCATCGATTGGAAGTGACACCATTTCTTCCCCTCTCTCTATATCCCAAATACGTAAGTCGTTGTATGTTATAACAGCTGGGATGAGGAGGGGATTCGCAACTACTGCCCCCACTTGTCCGATCAAGGCAACCGCTAAATACTTTCCATCGGGTGAGATGGCGACTCCATCGCTTCTCAACACATTACCTGTGAGAATGCCAAAATTGGCGTTCGAGAGAGGCATCTCTTTCCCCAGTTCGAGATTCCAGACATGGAAAGCGTGCGATAAATATTCGTTGCAGATGACTATGGCCCTTTTCCCATCACCGGAGAGGGCATAATTGGGTTGGAACCAGCTTGAACACTCTTTCGGAAAAGGGCGTATTTCGTTACTTGAACGATCCCACAGATAAAGGATCGGCAATCCAAAGCTCTTTTGACGTATTCGCAGCAAAGCAATGCGGCCGTCAGCAGATCGGCTAAGAATATCATTATCCAATAACCATTGGGCGTTATTCATAAACTTTGTCAAATTTACCCAAAACGGTGGCGGGGGAAGATTCTCAAGCCGCTTCCAATTTTTGCTCTCCCATCGTTGCCGCATCCCATCCCAGCACAACATTGAAAACTCTTTTTCATCGGCAGAGAAATCGGGATCTAAAATTGGCGAACTTCGATCGCCCCGATAAATCACCGAGTTTGATTTCCAGAACCATCCTGATGTTGGTTTGGATGTGATGGACATATCACATCTCAGGTTATGTACGATCTGATTTGTCTGAAGGTTCCAAATTTCTGCCCGTTGAATACTGTCTGCAATGGCTTCGGGAGAATCGATATGGATATCGTGTCTGCTTCCTGGCTTTGTACCAAAATTTCTTTCTGACCTTAATCCTTTACGATAGCCATCTAAACTGTCTGGATACGTTTTGATAATCAGAAAATTTCCTCCGGTAGAAAATTTCAACATCGTCGGTATCCGTTCAGGGTGGATACTCATCAGTAGCGTCAAATCGGAACTCCGAAAAATTTTGACCAGATCATTGTCGGAGTCATAGACAGCAAGACGGGTACCGTTGGCATCAAAAGCTGGCACAGAAAAAGTTTCTAAATATTTCAAAAAAGGAGATTCAACAGCGACAGGACGCTCTTCTCTCGGGTGTAATATGGTGGTTGAAACGGGAACTGGAACACATCCTGAAATGCCGATAAAAACAAATGCTAAAAGCAGCAAAGAAAAAAATGGGTGGTACGATTTTTTCATTCTCTAAAATCCTCTTTTTATCGATTTAGCTGCTTTTCTTTAAGAATCTTAACTCAACATTCGCACATAGATTTCGGTAAAAATACCAACTGAAATCCATCTACGAAAGCCCATAAACAGACACTTCCAACTATAATTTGCTTATCACAACATATCAATGCAGGGGACTTTTTTATGGGTATAAGCGATTCTATCGAACTTGCGGTAAGTAGTGAATTAAAAAATCCGGTTTTTAAGTGTACTTCGAGAGATAAATATCTCAAAAGTACTCATTCAAAGCAATTTTATCAAGCGTGATATTGGCTTTACTCCGTTTAAAATTATTCTTCACTTCATCTTACATGTTGGTGATGAACAAACGCCAGTCGGCGTTTGTGAAGCAAAGTTAATACCTAATTGATAAAAAAACATATTAAAGACCGACAATACTGCCTATACGCTGCCCAAACATTCACATTTGTTTTCGAAACAGTAGGCAAACCCTTATAAACAAACATGATATAATATCCTTATGAATATACAATCCATTGAAGTGTGGCTTCCGGGTCAAAATACCTATCGTGAAATCAGCTCCGTCTCCAATACCCGCGATTTTCAAGCCCGCCGTGCGAAAATCCGCTACAAAGAAGAAGGGAAGAATCTCCTCGCTCATACCCTCAACGGTTCAAGTTTAGCCGTCGGACGGACGATGGTAGCTATCATGGAAAATTTCCAACAAGAAGACGGTTCCATCCGCATACCCACTGTATTACAAAAATACCTCTAAATCCTAAAGAGAGCTTATGGCTGACCAAGAAGAGATCATCATCATCGAAGAGTCCGACGCTGCCGGCGTTCAGACAACCGAATCAAAAGATGATGAGAATAGCGCCACAGCAAAGCCCCCTTTTCCCAAAAAGAAAATACTCATTATTGCAGGGGCAGTGGGTGCATTATTGCTTGCAGGCGGTGGTATTACCTTTGCTCTCCTCTCCCACTCAGGAGAGGAGAGTCTTGTCACTAAAGAAGAGCCGCTAATCTCTTCCAAAAATCCCGAAGAACCAAAAATAGAGCCCAGCGAACTGGAAAATATGATTGAACGTGCCAACTACATGTACACCAACGGCAATCAAGCCGAAGCTCTCAAGTTATTTGAAAAAATCGCCCTCTACTCCGAGTCTATTTCACAATACAATCTTGGCGTCGTACGGCTCAAAGAAAAAGAGTACGGTGCGGCCTTGGAAAACTTTAAACGCTCGATTTCCATGTCTGAAAATCGTTGTGTAAGTGCCCTTAATGCAGCTGTTTGCTGTCTCCATCTAGAGCAAAAAGAGAACTTTGAGTATTACATCGATTTGGCACATGCCTATTTGAATACAGAGAGTAACTCGCCTATGTATTCTTACTATTACGCCTTGATTAATTACTATCGTGGAAACTATTTTGAAGCACTCAGTGCACTCAACCATCCCACGACCAAAGAGTACCAAATTACTCAAAATAAACTCAAGGCTTCCATTAACACCTTGTATGGAAACTATACGGGAGCTATCGATACGCTCGAAAATCCCTTGCAGGAAGCAGACTCCTTTGCCATTGGCTTGCTTTATGCCAATAACGGTAATTTATCCCGTGCTCGCGAATACTTTAGTAATGCCATCATTCATAATAAAAAACCCGTCCAAGAATACCTCTCTTTGGTTTTTGTGGATCTCAAGCTGGGACAACATCAAGAAGCAAGCAGTATTTTAAAAAGAGTGAGTGACGCTTATCCCAACGATGTTTATACTCCCTACCCGCTCAAGGTGTTTCTAAAACCCACCTTGTTTAATCCAGAATCTGCACAGAAAGCCTATCGTAACATCAATGCCAAAGTTCATCCGCAGACTTATCCAAAGATTTTTGCCTTTGCCCCCTATAAAATCTTCAATGCCAATCAAACCATCAGCTATATCCGTAAAGGAAATGCGAATCTTTTTATCGATGATATTGACTCTGCAAAAGAGTATCTTGAAAAAAGTTCCCACGCATCCGATATCGATTATGGTATTTCCCTCGCCATTCAAAAAGCACTTCATTTTCGCTTAAGAGATGCAAATACTAAGCTTCAACAACTCCTTTTAAGCCATCCTCAGCACTCCATATTGCACTACAATTTAGCGCTCACATACGCTCAGCTAGGAGACTATACCAAGGCGTATGATCATTTTCTACGCTCCTATCATCTTGATGCCAATAACTATCTCTCTGGTATTTTTGCCATCATGACCTCCGAAATGATTTCAAAACCTAACCCAAAGCTCATCTCTATTCTAAAAGAGAATCTCTCTCAGGAACCAAAAAGTGAAGAGTTTGATCTCTATCGAACCCTTTTATCCATTAGTGAAAATAACTATGTCTCATCCAGCCGCTGGCTTGATAATCACTATAAAGAGCGCCCGCTGTATTTGGTCATGAAAATTATCATAGCGCAAGAGCTTGGGATCCAAACGCAGGCAAAAGCAGCTTCCGAAAAACTCACCTATACGCAACCTCATGATGCCCTACCCCATTTGCTTTACATCGACACCCATTTCAATTCTGAAGCACCCAAAGCGTATGCACGCCTGGCCCTTAATTATCTAAAAAACCAAAAACTAAACTATGACGATCTCTATTTTGGTCCCCAAATAGTCCGCGATAAAGCCATTGCCATGGCGGCCATTACCGGCACACTTACCCCTTTAATTCAAAAACTGGAAACTAAGCTTCAAACCACGGCTGAAAATCGTGCCAATCTTACGTCTGCATTAGCATTGGCTTACTTTTACCATCAAGATTTTGAAAAATCGTATACCCTCTACAACGAAGCCGTTGATACCTATAAACTCACCGATGAACGAACCCTCTTCATGGCGGCATCTGCCTCAATCGGGGCTGAGCATTATCAAAATGCCATCGCCCTCCTAGAGCTTTCTAAAATGACCAATCCCAATTATCTTGAAAACCGATATGCACTGGGACTGCTTTATATGCAGGTTCAGAATAATCCTGCGGCAGTCGTTCAGTTTAGTAAAATGGGAGACACTGGATTTAAGTCCAATATGTTTGATTTTAAAATTGACACCGATAAGCTTGCCCTCGAGCCCAAAGATTATCATCCTCTTTAGGCAATGTTTATCCAACCATCCGTCGAACAAGATAATACGTTGCGCGAAGAGGTCCATATAAAAGATACATTGCCCCAAGCAACGCCATCCCCTCGATAGGATAGACAAACACCATCAAGGCAAGAACAATCACGCTGATTAAAAAACGGGTAAAGTGTATGGCTCGCATATTCAATTTTTTGAAACTTGGGTAGCGAATATTGCTCACCATCAAAACAGACAAGAGTATTGACAGAGGCAAGAGCATTATGTGAAATTCACTGAGTTGTGAATAGCGCTCCATGAGCAAAATAGCCGTTGCAATCATCACAGCCGCCGTCGGTATCGGAAGACCTATAAATACCGATGGCTCTATTCGTGAGGTCATTACATTAAAACGCGCCAATCTGACAGCACCAAAGATGATAAATAAAGCACTCGCCACAATACCAATACGACCGTACTCATCACCAACATAAAGATACATCAGCAATGCAGGAGCTACCCCAAATGCCACAATATCGGCCAGTGAATCAAACTCAACCCCAAAATGGCTTGCAGTATTCGTAAGACGTGCGACACGTCCATCCAGACCATCAAAAATCAAGGCAAGAAAGATAAACCATGCCGCACTCTCAAAGGTACCCTGAAGAGCAAGAGAGACAGAATAAAAACCGGAAAAAATAGAAGCAGCAGTAAAGAAGTTCGGAAATAAGTAGGCGATAGGAGGAGGGTCTTTACGCATTAAAGCGTCCAATGACGCTCTCTCCTGCCCGCACATCAGCGCCTGGATGAACATTCAATGTAACATCGCTTGGGAGATAAAGAATCGTTCTGCCGCGAGCCAAAAAGCCATAACGAGATCCCTCTTTCATCTTTTCCCCCTCTTCTCCCTCAATAGTAATAGGAAAACAGCTTCGATCACTCAAATGTTCCATAAAAATCTCATCGCCGCCAACGGATTTAAAAGAGAGGACGACTTTCTCATTTAATGTCTCTGATAATGGATGGTGCAGTGCCAATGAAACGCCATGGCGAATACGACATCCTTCCATCACTCCATCAAAAGGAGCACGCAACATGGAGACATTCCACAGTCCATTAAGAAGTGTAATTTTTTTCATCATTCGCTCATTAATAAGCGTATCTTCAATCCCTAACACAACACCATCGACACTGCTGATAATAGAGGAAGGCTCACCCAAAGAAGCATTACGCTCAGGATTTCGGAAAAGAGCCACAAAAGAAATTAACAGCGCGCCAATAAGAAACTGAAAAAGATGCAGTCCCGTCATCGTAAAAAAGAGGAACAATGTTGCCGCCAATGCTATTGGAAGCCACCCTTGCTTGGAGAGGATAAATGTGTCCGTGTGCATTGCCATAAAAACTCCTATAACGCTTTTTTAGGTGACAGCTTTGTCTCAATATTGTTTTCTATCTCATATTTTTCGATAATACCACGGACTTGGTCGCCTGTAATATTCTCTTTTGCATACAACAATTCTACCATTTTTTCGATGGCTTCACGATACTCTTCAAGACGCAGTTTAACCACTTCATAGCGCTCTTGAAGAGTGTTTTTAATAAACCTATCCATCTCTTCTGCCATTTTTTCGCTGTATTCTTTGGCTTGTGTCATACCACCGCCCAAGAAAGTGCTGCGTTGACGTTCTAGTACCATCAATCCGGCAACATCACTCATGCCATACATCTGAACCATTGCTTTGAGTATGTCGGTCGTTCGCTCCAAATCATTCGCCGCACCCGTAGATATTTCTCCGATAAATACCTCTTCCGCTGCACGTCCGCCGAGTAATACGTCGATTTCAGCAATCAACTCATGACGCTGCATCAGGTATTTATTCTCTTCCGGGGTATTGAGCGTATAACCAAGTGCCGCAAGCCCACGAGGAACAATCGAAACTTTAGAAACTTTTTTAGCTCCCTTGGTCGTCTCAGCCAAAAGAGCGTGACCGCTCTCGTGATAGGCAACAATACGTTTCTCTTTTTCATCAATACGGCGACTCTTTTTAGAAAGACCGGCAATGGCACGCTCAACGGCTTCACGCAAATCTGCCTGACGAACCGTCTTTTGACTTTTACGTCCTGCCAGCAATGCGGCTTCATTGACAATATTGGCAAGATCCGCCCCTGCAAGACCGGCTGTTAGACGTGCAATCTCTTCGAGATCGGCATCACTGTCAACTTTGACACCTTTGATATGTACATTTAAAATATCAATACGCCCTTGATAATCCGGTTTATCCACCAATACTTGACGGTCAAATCGACCCGGACGAAGCAATGCAGGATCGAGGATTTCCGGACGGTTGGTTGCTGCCAAAATAATAACAGGAGTATCCGTACCAAATCCGTCCATCTCGGCTAAAAGCTGATTAAGCGTTTGTTCACGCTCATCGTTACCACCCATCATTCCACCCGCTGCACGACTTTTCCCAATGGCATCAATCTCATCGATAAAAATAATAGAAGGGGCATCTTTTTTGGCTTGTTCAAATAAATCACGTACACGTGCAGCACCAACGCCGACAAACATTTCGATAAAACTTGAACCCGAAACTGAAAAGAATGGGACATCCGCTTCACCCGCCACTGCTTTTGCCAACAATGTTTTCCCTGTTCCAGGGCTTCCCACGAGAAGTACCCCTTTAGGTATCTTAGCCCCCAACTCTACATATCGGCCCGGAGAACGTAAAAAATCAACGATTTCTAAAACTTCTTCCTTTGCCTCTTGTGCACCGGCGACATCATCAAATTTGGTTTTTGGTTTTTCAGAATTGACAAGCTTTTTTGAGCTCCCCATCCCCAGTATTCCACCACCCATACTTTTTTGCATTCGACCCGCAAAAAACATCCAAATAGCAATGATAATTAAAAAGGGAAATAGCCATCCGAACATTTCGGTAAACCAATTGCTTTCATTAAAGCCGCTGTAATCAATATTTTGCTTATCCAAAAGATCGGTCAGCTTCGTGTCCTCTCCTAAAATACGACGCGTTGTGTACGCAGTCTTATTGTTGCCATCAGCACTTAGAGCACGGATATACGTCTGTCCAATCGCTACTTTTTCAACTTGCTTGTTAAGAATTAGTTTTTTAAGCTCCGCATAGCTTACCTCTTGAGTACGTGTTGCAGCTGAGCCATTTACTTTTGCCGTCAATTGACTCTCGTCTCCGATAAATACCTTGAAAAGCAGTATGACGACAATAGAAAAAATAGCAAAAGTAATCAAAGGATTCTTATTAAAAAAATTGTCATTCTTATTTTGAGGGTTTTGTTGTTCCGGTTGAGCCACGTGATTATTCCTTTTTGGTTAGTACGAGCGTTACCCACTCATTTTCAACGATTCGTTCGCTTAGAGTATATGTTTTGTATGCACGCAGAACTTTATCTTCATATTTATCCATTATCCCTGATAGGATTAATGTTCCCCCGTCGCGTAACCGCTTTTTCAGGTCACTGGCAATAAAAACAAGGACATCCGCAACGATATTGGCCACAATAACATCGTACATCTCGCTTGTCTCTTGAACCGGCCCTTCCCACAATCGTCGAAACGACAAGCCATTTTGTTGGGCATTTACAATGGCATTTTCAACGGAAAGAGGATCGGTGTCGCACGCATCTACGATCGCCCCTTTCCGTAATGCTGCCATCGCTAAAATACCACTGCCACAGCCTACATCCATAAGAGTGTCGCCTTCATTTACATAGCTGGAAATTGCTCGTAAGCACGATGCCGTTGTTGGATGATGCCCTGTTCCAAATGCCAATGCGGGATCAATAGCAATATTCAACATCCCTTCTTTGGGTGCATCCCATGTCGGATGGATATAAAAAGGAGCAATTTCAATAGGGGTAATCGAGCGTTGATAATGGGCAATCCAGTCATCATTTTTTTCTTTTGTGAGGGTCAACTCCAAATCAATCACTTCACCCAGTGCGCTTTGGAGCGCTTCTGCAAATTGTTCAATTCCCCAGCTAATCGTTTCTAAGCTTTCTTCACTGCGAACAATAAAACCATCATCAATCTCTTCAAAACCGACAGGTATTACATCCACCAAAAAATCGCTGAATAATTCAATATGAGCGGATGGTTTCACCACCAGCATGTAGTAGTAATCTTGCATTAAGCCTCAGTGCCAAGGACTGCTGAGAGCTTTTCTTTGAGAACTTGAGGGGTAAAAGGCTTAACGATATAGTTATTAACCCCTGCTTTGAGTGCGGTGATAACTTCTGCTTTTCCCCCTTCTGTTGTGACCATAATAATCGGAAGATCGGTAAAACGCGCATCCGAACGCACTTTTCTAACCAATTCCAAGCCATTCATTTCCGGCATATTCCAATCAGTAATCAACATTCCGATGTCGGTATTTTCGTTTAGAGCAGCCCATCCTTGGACTCCATCTTCACCTTCGAGCACATCTTCATACCCGAGACGGGAAAGAGTATTTTTAATGATGCGACGCATTGTTGAGCTGTCATCTACAACCAATAATTTCAAAGCGTTTCCTTTGTAATCGATCTAATTTTAAAGAATAATTGTCCAATAATAGCCAAATGAACTTTGTGTGAAGTTTAAAAAAAACGTTTTAGTTCAATTCGTCCCTCATAAAATGCTTTTCCTACAATAACACCTGCTATTTCACCCGTTGAGAGTAACGCTTCAATATCCGAGTCATCCTTGACCCCACCGCTGGCGATTGTCGTAACACCGGAAGCTCTTGCAATTTCAAGGGTAAACTCAACATTAACACCGCTAAGCGTTCCATCGCGCCCAACATCGGTGCAGATTATCGCCTCTACTCCTGCGTCTGCAAAAGCACGTGCCAAATCAGTCGCTCTCATCTCACTCACTTCGCCCCAACCCTCAACGGCTACAAATCCATCAATCGCATCAATACCGACAACAATGGGGTATTTTGCTGCCATTGCTTTTACAAATTCAGGATCACGAAGAGCAATTGAACCTAAAATAAGGCGGTCAATCCCGAGCTCCAAGTAACGTTGAATGGTTGCTTCATCACGAATTCCGCCACCCAATTGGAGCCTAACGTTACAATTTTCACGAATAAGCCGGATTTGATCTAAGTTTTTTGGCTCACCTGCAAACGCACCATTAAGATCTACCAAATGAACCCATTTTGCCCCCATCTCTTCGAATGTTTTTACTAATTCCCATGGAGTATCGGAATAAATTTTTGCACTCTCCATAAGCCCTTTGGTGAGACGAACGGCTTTGCCGTCTTTAAGATCGATTGCTGGGAAAATAGTCATATATACACCTTTTTTAGATATTTAAAATCTCCCACATTTATGTGGGTAGCTTTAGGGGATTGCAAAGGACACAAATGTCCTTGCCATCTAAATGGGCTTTGCTCATTTAGATGCTTAACATCAAAGATTTATGAAATTTTGTAATATTTTCAAGCCATTATGATGACTTTTTTCCGGATGGGGCTGAATTCCCATCACGTTATTATGCGCAATCGCACTGCTAAAACGGTATCCGTAAACACTCTCACCGATACTGTCTTCCTCATTGCTGCACAACGCATGATAGGAGTGAACGAAATAGAGATAATGTGCCTCATCCAACCCTTCAAACAAAGGATGCTCTTTCGTGAACATCCTGTTCCATCCCATATGCGGGACTTTTAACGGTGTATGAAAACGGCTCGTATCAAATGCTACAACCCGTCCGGAAATAAGCCCAAGCCCCTCATTGATTCCGAACTCTTCACTCGAATCAAATAATAACTGCATCCCCAAACAAATACCCAACAGATATTTACCGCTTTGGGCATACTCACGCACCGCTTCATCCATTCCACCCGCCCGTAAATGCTCCATCGCATCCCCAAACGCGCCGACGCCCGGTAAGATCAGTTTGTCATACGTGGAGAGTTTATGGGGGTCCGATTCAACGACTACTTTTTCACCTAGAAGGTCAAACGCATTTTTGACGCTGGCGAGATTTCCCATATTGTAATCAACAATACCGATCACATTTGATCCTTCGTACGGGTAAGGCGAATATAAACAGCCAACCCTATCAACAACGTTGAAACTCCACCAATGATATAAATAGCATTGATCAACATGGCAGGCTCAGTCATTGCAAATTTAAAAACAAGCATCAATGCTTCGATAGAGAGGGCAATGATAATCGAACCCAAAAAGCGAACCATTGTTTTATGGACATCCGAAGAGGGATCTTTTTTTGACCGCCCTAACACTTCCTCTTCAAAGAGGGTTTTAACCAAGTCAAAGGTTGCCAAAGAAAGGGTCAATAAAATAGTAGATTCAAATATATCTTTGATTTCAATACGTGCATAATGACCAAATCCGTACATCAAAAACCCTTCGATTCCTTTGACAAACAGCAGCAAGGCCACAAAGGCCAAGGCAATCGAAAAAATAGCATAAATAGCTCTAAAAAATTTACCTGCATTACTTTCCAACGCCAAAGGATGTGCAATTCTCAAAACTTCACTCAGCGGCATATCCAAACATGCTACGTAAATAATTTCCCCGTGTTCATCGAAAATTGGTTCCGATGCGGTTACCGTTAATTCATCATTGAGCAAGGAAGGATAAGGATCGGTGATGGTACAACGACGTTCGTGCATTGCACGGTAATAATAAGCTCGCGTAGAGCGATTTTTACCGGCATCTTCCTCTTTTTTCCCTGCTTTAAGATACGTGGGACCGACTTGATTTCCAGCATCATCGAGTAAATAAACCGCTTCTGCCCCTTGCAGATCCCCTTTTATTTTACGAAGACGTGCCGTAATGGCTTCTGCAGTTGCAGAGGGGAGATGATTAGGGAGATTTTTTTGAAAAAGGTAACAAAAATATGCCCGTGCTTTTGGGCGGATTTCAGAAAATTGCTGTATGTCTTGGACTACCATATTATGAACTCCTCTGCCGTATTTTGAGGTGAATTGTAGCTAAGATGCGCTATAGTTATCCTTATGAAAAGTCCAAATTTACGTATCGCAATCGTCCGTCTCAGCGCGCTCGGTGACATTGTTAATACCGCTGTTGTGCTGCAAATTATCCACCGCTATTACCCTGATGCACAGATTGATTGGTTCGTGGAAGAGGTGTTTGCCCCTATATTCCTAAATCATCCTCTGATTCATGAAGTGATTCCCATCCCTCTCAAACGGCTCAAAAAAACCAAAAGCTTTAGCCTCTTAAAAGAGATGATTCACACTCTCAAATCCCGTGAGCAGTACGACCATATCATCGATGCACAAGGGCTTGTGAAATCGGCAATCGTTGCCTCTTTGCTTCCTGGTAACGTACATGGATTTGACAGCCAGAGTGCTCGGGAAGCAATCGCCTCATGGTTTTACGCCACCACCTCATCCATCCCTTACGAAATCAGTGTTATTCGCCGTAATGTGATGGTGATAACCGAAGCGTTAAATATCCCCTACTCCGACACGTTGATAGAGCAAAAAACTCCCGTATTTGATAGTCCCGCAGCCTCGCATGAAAATAAAATCGCCCTCGTCATCGGAGCATCGTGGCAAAGCAAATGCTATCCCAAGGAGCAATTCGCCATACTGTGTGATTTACTCCCCTACTCCTGCTATCTCGTCTGGGGGAATGCGAGTGAATACGAAGATGCAGTATGGATACAAGAACACTCTTGCAATGCTATTGTCACCCCCAAAATGTCTCTAAACGAACTGGTTGATTTTATAGCTGGCTGCACACTCACCATCGGAAACGATACCGGACCTACCCATATCGCATGGGCGATGAACCGTCCGTCTATTACTCTCTTTGGACCTACCAATGAACGGATGATTTATCCTACCACCATCAATATCGGGATAAAATCTCCTTCGGAAGTTGATATTTTTCACATCAACCGAAACGATTTTTCAATTCATCAAATCGACCCGCATCTCATTGCCACAAAAGCCAAGGAACTTCTGTAAATGCTGTATCGTCTATTTTTACTCTTTGATTCGTTTTTAATGATGCTGCCGCACGGTTGGCGCAAAAGAATATTTACTTCACTCGCATCTCTCGCTCATATACTCGCTTTTTCACGAAATCGGATCATTCAAGCCAATTTGAAGTTTGCTTTTAAAGAAGAACTAAATCCTACTCAGAAAAAAGAGATTGAGCACTATTGTTACCGTAATCTAGCCCTCAATTTTTTACAAACGATGGAAAATCGACGAAACAATGCCGACGATTTACGAACTCAGGTAACGTTTGAAAACCGTGAAGCAGTCGATGCTCTTTTGAGCGATAATCGGGGAATTATTTTTGTCTCTGCCCATTTTGGGAACTGGGAACTTGGCGGTGCGGCACTCTCTTCGCTGATTACACCCGTCTCTTCCATCTACAAAGAGTTTAGTACTTCTGCCTTTGACCCCTATTTGCTTGAAGCACGAACCAATCACCACATGAAACTTGCGGAAAAAAACGGTGCCTTAAAACATATTGCCAAAGCATTACGGGGGGGCCGCTCCATTTTGCTCATGATTGATCAGGCTAGCAATGCACGCTCAGGGGTCAAAGTTGATTTTTTCGGGTCTTCAACCTATCAAACCTCAACACCTGCACAGTTGGCTTATAAATTCAATGCCCCGATTGTCGGTGTTTATATTGTCTCCACGGATGAGCACCACTATACTATTACGTTTGAAGACCCTATCGAAGTAAATAGCAATGATGAATTAGCCATTGTAGAAGCGACACAGGCACAAGCCAATGATATGGAAAAAGTGATTCGTACCCACCCAAAACTCTGGTTTTGGTGCCACAAGCGATGGAAGGGTGAATTTAAAGAGATTTACGCAGGGTAGGCAGTTTTTAAGGCTGAATATAATTGCTTAGGAGTCATCTCAGGATTATTTTCCCATGAGAGTTTCATCACGGCATTGTCTTCCAAACCGTTCCAAATTTTGACATAATGACCCTCTTTGTAGCCGTGATCTTGACGGAATTGATTGAGTATATTTTTACCGACGTACAAACGATACAACTGGGTCGTATTCAATGCACCCAAATACGCCAGCTCAAAAAATTCTTCAATCATTGCGCCGATCATTTCAGGAGAGACAGGAATCAGCGAGAGACGCATAACATTTTCGATTTTCA
>Ga0265297_10002917_pt1 | contig 32731 bp, 30 predicted proteins | sample Munlanlwell13791_FD_192502 | JGI IMG/M metagenome (GOLD analysis project Ga0265297, IMG submission 192502) | Leachate microbial communities from a municipal landfill in Southern Ontario, Canada - Leachate well 137-91 | ecosystem: Engineered > Solid waste > Landfill > Unclassified | place...
ACCGACAACATCCGAAAAGATATTTTCTTATAATAAGCCAGCTTTCCGACTACGACCGGGCTTGTCCAACAACCGGTTCAGATTGTGGCTCGCTATCGCTCACACAATCTAACCTTATTCGTTATGCCTTTGGCTTTGGCAAACTTGCCAAAACATTCTGTACCCACCGATTGAAGCCGTTGCCCTTCTCATACATATAAATATCGTAGAACTCTGGATACATTTCTTTGAATTTTTCGTTGAATTTCTCTTCTGAGTAAATGCCGCCTATGGCAGTAAACACTACACCCAACCTTCTGTTAATGTCTTTGACTAAATGACCTTTTCTCTTTCGCGGCAGCTTTACGGTTTCACCGAAGGCTTGCAATTTTAAGAAAGCTCGATGCTGAACAGTATGCACTCTGTCATTCAGCATTAGTCTCCACAAAATATCTTTGGACTGTTGACATTTGAATTTCCCCAGCTCCTCAACTGCGGCGAGGCGGGTTTTGTAGCTTGTTCTATCCGCAGCATGTCTCTTAAGCTCTTCAATGTTGTCTGGAACTGTGTTCTCCAAGATCACTCCTCCTATCGGTGACTTCAACTGCATAACGTAATATATACGACATCAATTGTCGTATAAAAACATGTTGTTCAAGATAAAAACGCCATTCACGCTCTATCGGTTCAGACATTGATAGCTTCCTTTTCGATAAAAGGACGTAACTCCGGGCGCAAGGCTTTTTCGGTGACCAGATCGACCGGACACCCTAACTGGTCTTCCAGGTAGAATTGCACGCCAAAATAGCGCGCCGAGGTGGCAGGCCCATCAAATCCAACCAGAATATCCACATCGCTGTTTTCACCGGCATCATCACGAGCGGTTGAACCGAATAATGCCATTTGGGTAACACCGAACTGCTGAGTCAGTATGGGTTTTATTTTTTTGAGTATGGCTAGGGCGTTGTTGCGTTTCATGGCGGTTTTCTGTCAATGATAGCGAGCTATCAAAAGGTCGAATACTTTCAGTGTACCAAAAAAATCGCGGCTGATTGGGAGGAATTTTAAAGACGCTCTTAAGCATGTCGGCAGATGCCCGCTATAAAAGGTCAATACCATGTTAATATTGATGTCTGGAATTTTTTTTTCGCAGCCCTAATGAATCTTCGTTTCCTCGCGTAGGAACAATGAAACTAGCCGCAAAAACGACACCAAGGGGATTAAACAATGACAGCAGTAATTCTTGACGAACAACTCGACAGACAATTTAGTCAGCTGGCTAAACAAGCTCATATCTCTATAGACCAAGCCGTTAATGATGCCTTACGCGAATATTTAGTCGATTATAACGATGCTCAGCTTGCGGAAAAAGCGCTGGATGAACTTGATAACAATGAAGACGAGTTGATTGACTGGAACGAGGCTAAAAAAAGCCTTTATGAGTAAATGGCAAGTCAAATTAAAGAGCAGTGCGGCTAAATCGTTAAAATCACTCGATACCGGTACAAAGCAGCGAATTGAACGGTTTATAGACCGGCTCATCGAAACTGATAATCCACGTTCGCACGGTAAAGCGCTGCAAGGGAAGCGATATGCCGGATTATGGCGTTATCGAATTGGAGATTATCGGCTGATCTGTCAGATAAAAGACAGCGAGTTAATTATTCTGTTATTGGAAATTGGACATCGCAAGGACGTTTATAAATAATCCATCATAACGGCTCAACCGTTTCCCAAATGCGACGGTCAGGAACATAGAAGCTCTCTTAAAAGCCCAATACTATGTTAATATTGGCGTCTTGGATTTTTTATCGCCGCGCCAATGACTAAGTCTCCCCCCGCCCAATTAATCGACCGCTTCGGCAGAATTGTTGATTATTTGAGAATCTCGATTACCGACCGCTGCGATTTCCGCTGCCTGTATTGCATGGCTGAAGACATGACGTTCTTGCCGCGCGCGCAGGTTTTGACGCTGGAAGAGATTTATACGCTGGCGCAGGCATTCGCCGAATTGGGCGTGAAGAAAATCAGGATCACCGGCGGCGAGCCTTTGGTCAGAAAAGGTGCATTGGAGTTGCTGCAAAATATCGGGCGCATTGAAAGCCTGAGTGAACTGGTGATAACGACCAACGGCTCCCAGCTGGAAACGATGGCGGCGGATTTAAAACAGGCGGGCGTCAAACGCATCAATATCAGCCTGGATACGCTGGATGCCGACAAGTTTAAGGCGATAACCCGAACCGGCGATTTGCACCAAGTGCTTAGAGGCATTCAGGCCGTCAAGGCGGCAGGATTTGAGCGGATCAAAATCAATGCGGTTATCCTTAAGGACAGGAACCATCTGGAAGTGAGCGATTTGGTCCGGTTCGCGGTCGATAACGGCATCGACATCAGCTTTATCGAGGAAATGCCGCTGGGGGTCGTCAGTCAGCATGATCGGGCCGACGCCTATTATTCCAGTGATTTGATCAAGGCCGATTTGGCGAAGAATTTTACCTTGGTCGCCACGCCGGAAAAAACCGGCGGGCCTTCAAATTATTTTAATGTGGCTGGCACACAAACCCGCGTCGGTTTTATTTCTCCGCACAGCGAGAACTTTTGCAGCACCTGTAACCGGGTGCGCTTGACCGTTGAAGGGCGATTGCTGTTATGTTTAGGCAACGAGCATTCGGTCGATTTAAAACAAGTTATCAGGGCTAATCCGGGCGACATGGCGGTGCTGAAACAGGCCATTGTCGACGCGATGCTGATTAAGCCGGAAAAACACGAATTTAATATTAACGAGCAGCCGGTTATATTGCGCTATATGAGTATGACGGGGGGCTGAACAGCAGGCGAAAGGCTCAAGACGAAAGGCGAAAAAAGCCGCGTGAGATATTGAGCTTTGGGTCTTGTACAAGCCGGATGAGGTTTTGCAACCCCGTTCCTAGCGTTTCTGTGATGTCTAAGCTCAATAGTTACTCTTAACCAAAGAATAACGTTCCGGGCGGGGCAGAGTTGCAACCCCGTTCGGCTGGAGTTCTTCGCCCTTCGCCTTTCGCCCTTCGTCTTTTGCCTTTTTCACCTTTTACCTGAGATTTTAAAAATGTCTTTCGCCCAGCTCGGCTTAGCCGACGAACTCCTTAAAGCCGTAGCCGATCAAGGCTATGTCACGCCTACGCCGGTACAACAAAAAGCCATCCCCTTGATCCTTGAAGGCAAGGACGTATTGGCAGGCGCGCAAACCGGCACCGGAAAAACCGCCAGTTTCACCTTGCCGTTATTGCAGCGGCTGGCCGAGAATCATGACCCGCACCAAAAGCCGCGCCGCGTTCGCGCATTGATTTTAGTGCCGACCCGTGAACTGGCCGCACAGGTGTATGAGAGCGTAAAAACTTACGGCGCGCATTTGCCGTTGCATGCGGAAGCGGTGATCGGCGGCGCGAGCATCGGCATCCAGACCCGCCAGTTACGCCGGGGCTGCGACATCGTCGTGGCGACGCCGGGGCGCTTGATCGACCATGTGCAGCAGCGCAACATCAATCTGTCCAACGTGGAAATACTGGTGCTGGACGAAGCGGACCGCATGCTCGATATGGGCTTTTTGCCCGATATTAAGCAAATCATGGCGCTGATCCCGAAGAAGCGGCAGAGCCTGTTGTTTTCCGCGACCGTGCCTAATGCGATCAAATCTCTGGCCGCGCAGTTGTTGAACAATCCGGTTGAGGTCGAAGTCGCCAAGCAAAACGCGACGGCTGAAAATGTCGCGGAACGGGTTTACGGCATCGGACGCGAGTACAAGCGCGAATTATTGTCCTACCTGATCGGCAGCAATAACTGGAAGCAGGTTTTGGTATTCGTGCGCACCAAACACGGCGCGGATCGCCTGGAAAAACAGCTGATCGAGGACGGCATCCGCACCGCGGCGCTGCATGGCGATAAAACCCAGGGTGCGCGCAACAAGGCGCTGGAGCAGTTTAAAACCGGCAAGGTTTCGGTATTGGTTGCGACCGATATTGCCGCACGCGGCCTGGATATTGACGACTTGCCGCATGTAGTGAATTTCGATCTGCCGCAGGTGCCGGAAGATTATGTCCACCGGATCGGCCGTACCGGCCGCGCCGGTTCGAGCGGCGAGGCCTTGTCGCTGGTGTGTCCCGAAGAAGCCTGGATGCTGGTGGAAATTGAGAAATTGCTCAAGCGGCAAATCCCGCGGGTGGCCGATACCGGCTATGAGCCGGTTTCGTTGAAGGTAATCGATGCGCCGAAAAAGCATGTTCCCAACAAAACGACCGGCAAGAAAGATTACCGGCATACCAAAAAACCGGCGGTTCGGGGCGTTAAACAGCCTGACGGCAAGCGGATCGATTCAAGAGGCAAGGGAAGGTCGGGTTCCAGGGGTAAGGCTTAAGCCCAATAAGTGGCGAGCCTGTAACCTGCGCGGTGTCAGGGGAGCGCTGAATAAACCGCTCCCGTTCATGGTTCGACAGGCTCACCACGAACGGAATCAATGTCTTACCGTTCGTCCTGAGCCTGTCGAAGGACTAAATCTGCGCTTCCTTAGCGTATGTACCTCATGATGGTATCGACTCAAGCCAGCTTGACTAATTGCCCGGTCGCCGCAGATTCCAACGCGGCAACGATAATTTGGCAATTGGCTTTCGCATCGTCCAGCGACAGCTTCGGTGCATTGCCGTTCAATACGCAGTCGCTGAAATGCTCGATTTCCAGCTTGAAGTGATTGGCCGCGGGCAGCCATTCTTCATTCGGTTCGCCGTCCTCAGTCCACCAGGAAATCACCGGCGCATCGCCCGGCATACACCAGACGTTGTGGCATTTAAGGCCGCCCTTGGTGCCGATGATTTCATATTCGCAGCGTCTTGCGCGTTCAAAGCTGAAATCGAAATGCGCGTATTTTCCGTCGCCAAAATCGATGATGCCGCTGGTTGCAATATCGGCGCCGCTCTCGACATACTTGGCTATCGCGGTGACCGAGACCGCAGGCTCGTCGAAAAACATCCGCGCGGAATGGATCGCATAACAGCCGATGTCCCACATCGCGCCGCCGCCGTTTTCGACATTTTCCGCCAGCCGGTAGATTCGCGCAGGCCGCATCATGAACGAATAGCTGGAGCGCACCGACCTTATTTCGCCGATCAGCCCCGAATCGATTAATTCCCTCACTCTCTCGTGTTGCGGGTGGAAACGGTACATAAAGCCTTCCATCACGGTAACCTTATGCCGTTGCGCGGCGGCTTTAATGGAGTCTATATCGGCTGCGGTCAGCGCCATAGGCTTTTCGCACAGGACATGTTTGCCGTGTTCGATCGCGCGCAACGTCCACTCGGCATGTTCGCGATTGGAAAGCGGCAGGTACACGGCATCGACTTCTTTATCGCCGAGCAAGGCTTCAAGGTCGTCATAAGTCCGCACCTGTTGCTGTTGCGGCGCGTATTGAGCCAGCGTTTGCGCGGCCGCGCCGGGACGGCGGCTGGCTACGGCGACCAGTTCCGCGTTGGACGCTTCGACGATGGCCGGCATCAGCCGTTCGTTGATACGCGCCGCACCTAAAATACCCCAGCGCAGTTTTGTTGTGTTGTTCATCGGATTTACCTTGGGTGTTGGGTTTGTTTATTTCAAGAGGGCATGATCTTTGGGCAATTGCCGCGCTATCCATAACGCTAATTTGTGTTTCATATTCACCCCGTTTTCCTGATCTATCGCCAATGGCTGAATAAGCTGATCATTGACCAGCAGACGATAAAGACATTCGACCTTGTCTTTTGCCGAATCCGTCGAGGTAAATCCGCTGTAGCCGCGATTTTTAGCGTAATTCTCGGCCACCTCGATTGCCTTTTTCAGCAGCTGGGGTTCGTTTTTTAACTTAGTCATTGATGTCCGTCCTTTATCAATATGTGAGCTTTCATCATAACCAATTCAGCGAAGTGATTGCAAAGAGTGTCTGTCTGCGATATTTGTCCATGCCGCTCAGGTTTCTAAAAAATCCCACTGCTGATTAATAAAACCTTGCAGGGGTTGGTATTGGTTTTTGTAGCTCATTTTTTGACAGTCGGCGATCCAAAAGCCCAGATACAGCCATTCCAACCCTTGTCGTTGCGCGTGTTGAATTTGCCACAGCACCGCGTAAACGCCGGGGCTATAGCTGGAAAATTTGGGATCGAAGAAAGTGTAAACGGCGGACAAAGCATTATTCAGGCGGTCTACAATCGCAACGGCAGCCAGCTCACCGGCACAAAAAAATTCTACAAATTGGGTGTCGCACCAGGAGCTGCCTAAAAACTTTATGTATTCGGCAGGGCTGGAGTTTGCCATGTTGCCATCGGCATGACGCTGGTTTTGGTAGCGCAGATAAAGATCGTAATGGGCTTGTTCGAAGACGGCCGGTTTGATGACGGCTGTGGTTTGCCGGTTTTTTTGCAAGCAACGCTGTTGGCGGCGATTGGGTTTAAATTGCGCAACGGGTAAGCGCACCGGAACGCATTGCGAGCATTGCGGACAATAGGGGCAGTAAACATCGTCGCCGCTACGCCTGAAACCGTGCGCGATCAGGTGCGAATAAACGGCGGTATTAAGCCCGAATGAGGGGTTAACAAATGCGGATTGCGCCTGCTGACCCTCCAGGTAGCTGCAAGGATGCGGGGCGGTAATCAATAAAGGTATAGAGGCCATATAGGTTGCTGTCCGAGGCAGGTGGAAACTCAAGATGTATTCTATCGGTTTCACACTAAGGCAGAAGCAGAATCTTGGTTGAAACGGCATAAAGAAAATTGTGGCTGTCGTATAGATACCGCCCAAAGAGCGAAACTCATCGTTCGATTCACTCACCGGCACGAACCAAAGGGCCTGCACCGGATATACCCTATTTTTATAAGGATTTTTATTCAAGGAAATGGGGATTATGATGATATGAAATTCATAAATTCTGTTCACCGCATTATTTTCTACAGGGAGTTCCGGCGGATTAACTGGGGGCTGTGATGTATTCAAATAAACAGGTGTCGATGACGCGAACGATGGTTGTTAAAGGCGCGGATGGAGGGAAGCAAAGCGCTGAACATTATAATTTTCAACTAGCGGGCAAGTTGGAAGCCGGTAAAGCCCAGCTGGTTAATATCCTGTCGCAATTCCCCGCCACCGCGTTATGTTTGCTTTATCGGTACGAGGCTGGCGCTTGCAATCCAGATTCGGCAGCCGATGCGGAACTGACGGCGGCTTTAGCCGGAATCAAGCACGCTTACTTACTGGCCAGCCTGTCGTTTTCAGCTAGAGGCTTCAACCGCGAGGCCGGTTTCGATGAAAAACAGTCTTTAACCGAGGCGCTACGGGCATTTCCTTTTTCGATTGACGATCTGCTGGTGCTGACTGAGCTCGTTGTCTATGCTTCGAAGGTTCGAGATGCCTGCGGCCGATTGTCCGAAAAGCATTCCGGCTTGCTTATTAAGCGCAGGGAAGTATCAAGTCGCTGCGGTAAGTTAAATCTGTCTGATATAATCGACGCCGTGCGCGGCAGTCAATTCGACGAGCATTTTCTGTTTTTGTCCGGCGACGATATGCGGCGCTATGTGGCTGATATGGTTGCTGCGGAACGTCTCTGGCTAAGTTCAAGGCAGGAATTGGCCGAGGCGAACTCCGGTTTGGTCATGTTCATCGCCAACCAGTACAGGAGCAGTTTTTTGGACTTTGACGACTTGGTGCAGGAAGGGCAAACAGGTTTGTTAAGGGCTATCGATAAATTCGATTACCATTTGGGTTTTCAGTTCTCAACTTATGCGGCCTATTGGATCAAACAGGCTATTTCCCGCGCGCTGTCCCGTTGCGAAAGAGTCGTGCGAGTGCCTTGCGAGCAAGTGGCGAATATCCATAAAGTACTGCGCGCCAAAAGTGAACTGCTTGCAAAAACGGGCAGGAAGCCTTCGATTAAGGAGTTGGCCGACTATTCAAAAATACCCGATGAGCAAATAAATGTTATTTTATCCATTTCGCAAACGGCGGTGCCGCTGGAAAATTTGGATGGCGATGAAGAAACATTAGCCCCGATTGATGTTTTAGAGCAGCAGGTTTTTGCTAATCCGTTTAAAAAAATAGAGCAATCGGACCTTAAAGCCTGGATAGCCAAAGCGGTTAAAACCCTTGATCCACGGGAACTAAAGGTGATTTGTTGCCACTTTGGCATCAATACCGGTAATGAAATGACTTTGCAGGAAATTGGCGCGGAACTTAACTTAACCCGTGAACGGGTCAGGCAGATTCAAGTGATGGCGCTCAATAAAATGAAACTCAGCTACGGTAAGCAATTAATGGGTTTTTTATGATTAACGCTTGTTAAAGCGAGACCAGGAGATACAAATGAATAAGTATTTGTTCAATATTATATTTTTTATCGTCGTGGCCGTAGGCGGGTATTTGATTTATGACCGCTTACAAACCACGCCTCCGCTACAGGATTCCCTGGCCTATTCGGATTTTATCAGCAAGGTAAAGCACGGTCAGGTTGAGCGTGTGGAAGTGTCCGGGCAAATGATCGGCGTTCGGACTTCAGACGGTCAAAACTATCAGACGTTTAATCCCGGCGACGGGCATTTAATCGACGATCTTCTGAGCAACGGCGTTCAGATAAGAACGGTGCCTCCCGAGCAGGAGACATTGTTCATGAAGATCTTCATCTCCTGGTTTCCGATGCTGTTGATGATAGTGGTCTTTATTATTTACATGCGCAGAACGCAAGGCGGCATGGGGGGCGGCGGTTTTGGCAAGAGCAAGGCCAAAATGCTAGAAGAAGACAAAATGACCGTCCACTTTAGCGACGTTGCCGGTTGCGAAGAAGCCAAAGAAGAAGTGGCCGAGCTGGTTGATTTTCTGCGCGATCCGCAAAAATTCCAGAAACTGGGCGGGCAAATTCCGCGCGGCATTTTGATGGTCGGTCCTCCGGGAACCGGTAAGACCCTGATTGCCAAAGCCATTGCCGGCGAAGCGGGGGTCAAGTTTTTTACCATTTCAGGTTCGGATTTTGTCGAAATGTTTGTCGGCGTCGGTGCGTCCAGGGTCAGGGATATGTTTGCTCAGGCCAAGGAACACGCGCCTTGCATCATCTTTATCGACGAAATCGACGCGGTCGGCCGCCAGCGCGGCGGTCCCGGCATGGGCGGCGGCAATGACGAACGGGAACAAACCCTGAATCAATTGCTGGTGGAAATGGATGGGTTCAACGGTAACGAAGGCGTTATCGTGATCGCGGCAACCAACCGCGCTGACGTGTTGGATAAAGCCCTGCTCAGACCGGGCCGTTTCGACCGTCAAGTCAACGTCGGTCTGCCCGATGTGCGCGGACGCGAGCAAATCCTGAATGTGCATATCAAAAAAGTGCCTGCGGCTGCCGATGTCGAGTTGAAATACCTTGCCAGGGGAACGCCGGGCTTTTCTGGCGCCGATCTTGCCAATGTGGTCAATGAAGCCGCGCTGTTTGCCGCGCGCTCGAACAAACAGGAAGTCAGCATGGCCGATCTGGAAAAAGCCAAGGATAAAATCCTGATGGGCGCAGAGCGGCATACGATGGTCATGACCGAAGAGGACAAATTGCTAACCGCGTACCATGAAGCGGGGCATTGCATCGTCGGGCAAAAATCACCCGATCATGACTCCGTTTATAAAGTCAGCATCATGCCCAGAGGCAGGGCTTTGGGTATCACCATGTTCCTGCCCGACAGGGACCAGTACAGCGCCAGCAAGCGTAAGCTGGAAAGCCAGATAGCCAGCCTGTTCGGCGGCAGGATTGCGGAGCTGATGATTTACGGCGGCGACCGGGTGACCACGGGCGCATCGAATGACATTGAGCGCGCCACCGAATTGGCCCGCAACATGGTTACGCGCTGGGGCTTGTCCGACAAGCTCGGTCCGCTGGTTTACGGCGAGGAGGGAGGCCGCCCGTTTATGGGGCATCCGGGCGCACCGGGCAGTTCCGTATCCGACAATGTCGCCCACCTTATCGACGAAGAAATCCGCGCCGTGATCGACCGGAACTATCAACGCGCCGAAACCATTTTGCAGGAAAATATCGACATCCTGCACAAAATGGCCGATGCGCTGATGAAATGGGAAACCATAGATCGCTTGCAAATCGAGGATTTAATGGCCGGTAAGGATCCACGTCCGCCGGCGGAAGATAATGATGAGCAAATGAGCAAGCCTTCGGAGCCTGGCAATGACGCGCCGGGAAATGAAGCTCAGGATAAGACTGAAAAAAAAGTAGTTAACGCAACAACCAATAAACCTGCCGGACAGGTTTGAAGTCAGAGTTAAAGTATAACGAAACATGGAATTGCAATAACAATAACGCCGCTTTTTAGCGGCGTTATTGTTATATTTGCTGTTCAGCTATATTGTAAAACTTAGCATTCAAACCCAATGATTAAGAAGAAAATGATTGATTCGTTAGCAAAATTATCTGTCTTGCTCGTTATATTTTCTATAGGGTTGTCGTCTTGCGCCGAGTTTAAAGAGGCGGGAAGAACAATAGGCCATACGACCCGCAATGTCACTAGGGAAATTGGGCATGGCACCAGGGATGTTGTCAGAGAAATCGGGCATGGTACGAAACGTGTGGTTAACTCCATTGGGGAGGAAACTACAGATGGGGCAAAGCCGCCGGCCGATGACGAGCAATGAGTTACGGATTTTTTAAATAGCCCGGTTGGATGGGCTGACGTTTGACCCCAGCAAAATTCGGTATTGTGCATAGCCGTTGAATTTTGGAAACCCACATTTATCCTAATAGGAGTGCATCATGACAGTGGTAACCCGCGATAGAAACAACCTGTTTTCTCCGATATTATTCGGTGATTTGGCCTTAGCCAACCGGATAATCATGGCGCCGTTGACGCGCAACCGGGCGGGCGATGGCAATGTGCCTCAGGACATGAATGTAGAGTATTACCGGCAGCGCGCCGGTGCCGGTTTGATTATCAGCGAAGGCAGTCAAATATCGCCCGGCGGCGTCGGCTATCCGCGAACTCCCGGCATCCATTCCGAAGCGCAGGTTAAAGGCTGGAAGCGCGTGACCGATGCGGTTCATAACGAAGGCGGGCGGATTTTTATCCAGCTCTGGCATACCGGCAGAATCTCCCATTCATCGTTGCAGCCCGATCATCGGCTGCCGGTTGCGCCGTCCGCGCTGAAAGCCGCCGGTCAGGCCGTGACCGATGAAGGCATGCAGGATTTTGAAACGCCGCATGCGCTGACTCTCGATGAGCTGCCCGGCATCGTCGCCGATTATGCAAGCGCCGCGCAAAATGCCAAAGCGGCCGGTTTCGATGGCGTGGAGATTCATGCCGCCAACGGTTATCTGCTGGACCAGTTTTTAAGAGACGGAACCAACCGGCGGGAAGATAGCTACGGCGGCGATATTGCCAACCGGATGCGTTTGCTGGTTGACGTGGTTGAAGCCGTCGTCGCGGTCTGGGGAGATCACCGCGTCGGTGTGCGCTTGTCGCCGGAAAACAGTTTTAACGATATTAAAGACAGCCGGCCGCAGAAGACTTTTAACGCAGTCGCCAAAAAACTATCAGAGTATCCGTTGGCTTATCTTCATGTGTTGGAAGGCGACATGCTGACTGGCGAGCGGCATGTGGATTATCTGGCATTGAGGAACTGTTTTTCCGGTCTTTACATGGCTAATAACGGCTATGACCTGGAACGCGGCAATAGCGCTATTGAACAGGGCCATGCCGACATGGTGGCGTTTGGTAAGCTGTTTATCGCTAACCCGGATTTACCGGTGCGGTTTGCTAAAAAACTGCCGCTGAATACGCCGGATCAGGCGACTTTTTATGGCGGGGATGAGAAGGGTTATATCGATTATCCGAAGTATATTTAGCCTTTTCTCGTTCCCACGATTTTACTCGGCGTAGCGCGCCTGTACTGCATTCCCACTCAGCGCGTGGGAACGAGAAAAAGAACACCACGAAGGCACGAAGAGCACGAAGTTTTTTAGTTGTTTTTCCTTCGTGTTCTTCGTGCCTTCGTGGTGAAAATTAACTGCCCCGTGCGGCGATTAGCTCCAGATAGCCGTCTTTATAGCTCGGATATTGAAACTGATAACCCAATGCCTTTAACCGGGCATTACTACAGCGTTTGTTCATCCCTGCATCCGCATCTACTGACTTAACCGTCGGTCGCATCGGTTCCCGACCGATTGCGACACTTCTGACCTCCATGGATGGAGGAAATGCCGAGGACTGCCGGGAGCAGTCTTGGCCGCCATCCTTGGCAGTCGGTGGGGGGCAATGCAATCGTTCCGCCAGCCAGCTTACCACTTCCCACGCCGGCGCAGGATCGTCATCACTGGCAAGATAACATTGCGCTAACGCCTTGCCAGCTAAGCTTTGTTCCAGCAAAAAAGCCAAAACGCCGACGCAGTCCCGTTGATGTATCCGGTTGGTAAAATAAGGCGGGGTTTGCTGTATGGCCGGTGTTTGCATCGCTTGCCGTAACAGGTATTCCCGTCCCGGCCCGTAAATGCCGGAAAAACGCACCACGACATTAGCCGGGTTTGACGCGATCAATCTTTGTTCCGCCTGCCGGATCAAACGGCTGGTGATATTGCCCGGCTCTGCCGGTGAATCTTCGTCCACCCATTCGCCTTGATTCTGAGCGTAGACGCTGGTCGATGAAACCATTGTCCAGTGCGTTTCCGGGAGCCGGTCGAGCAGATTGTCCAGGCCGGTTTGATACACGGCGCGATAGCTTTGTTCATTGCGCCCGTCAGGCGAAACTATAAAAAACGCCTGGGTAAAGTCGGCGTCCAAATCAGCCAAGTCGGTGGGAGAGCTTATATCGGCAGCGACATAGTGGACAGAACCGGAAGCCGATAGCGGCGGCTTACGTTTTAGTCCGGTGACATCGTGGCCTTTAGCCGATAAGACGGCGGCAAGCTCCGAACCTATCGCACCGCAGCCGACAATTAATATTTTCGACATGGTTACAGTTGATTGATCAGTTGCAGTTCCTGCGGATAAGGCGACATGTAGTAGGACTCTTCTATATACGGATCGGGGCTTTTGCGGAAATGATGTTTAAGCAGCGTTAACGGTACTATCAGCGGGACATAGCCATTGCGATAACGCTCAATCACTTCGCAAAGCTCGGCTTTGTCATCGGCGCTTAAGTCCTTTTTTAAATAGCCCTGAATGTGCTGCAAGACATTGACGTGATTTTTGCGGCTGGCCACTTTTTTAAGCGCAGTCATCAGTTGCAAAATATACTGCTCTGCAACTTGCATAAGGTTGGCTTTAGTGACGCCCGCCAACAGTTGCCCCAGATCCCGGTAGTCTTCATGACTCATGATGATCAGTTTATGGCGTGCATGAAACTTCGTCAGGCCGCTCGGCGTAAGCCCATCCGCCAGCATCGTTTTCCAGCGGTAGAGCACGTAAACGCGCTGGATGAAGTTCTCGCGCAGGCCCGGATCGCCTAGCCTGCCTTCTTCCTCGACCGGCAACAGCGGATTCAGACGCATCATTTCGTGGGCGTAAATGCCGACACCGTCTTTATGCGGTTGAGCGCCTACATAAACCTTCACCCGTTCCATGCCGCAGCTGGGAGAATCCTTTTTTAAAATATAACCGCACAAGTCGGCGTGTAAATCTTTTTGGTATTCGGCATGACTGCGCAAGCGGTCAGTGACATCCATTTCAGGGTCTTTAATGCCCACACAGCGCACCGTGTTATCAATTTTTACCAGATGAATGGTTGGGCGCGGCGTGCCCAGGCCAATTTCCACTTCCGGGCAAAAAGCTTGAAAATCAAAATATTCGCTCAGAGTGCCGGTGATATAAGAATCCCGTTTGTGCCCTCCATCAAAGCGGACATTCTGACCCAATAAACAGCCACTGATACCGATAGGGATTTTTTTCATAGAGTTTTGATGCTTGGTAGGTGTAAGATTTTTTACTTTAACACTAAAACTTTACGGTGTGGATGGTTTTTGTATTGCTGGCATTTGCGCCGGATTGGTGAGATGCTTTTATTGCGGCGATCTTTTTCAGGAAGCACACTGATGAAACTTACAACCCTTCTTTATATTATCGTTATGACATTAAGCACAATATCTCAGGCATCGGAAAAAAAATTAGCACCCTGTCCAAGCAGTCCCAACTGCGTTTCCAGCCAAGCGGCAGACGAAGGCCATTTCATTGCGCCGTTTAAAATTACCGGCAATGTTGAGGAGGCCTGGGCGGAGTTGAAAAAAGCGCTGACCGGCCAAAGCCGCACCGTGATTACCAGCGAAACCGGCGGCACGCTTCATGCCGAGGCGACCAGCCTGGTGTTTCGTTTTGTCGATGACATAGACGCGATACTGGATGCGGAGGCCGGGTTAATCCATATCCGTTCCGCATCGCGCGTCGGTTACGGCGATTTCGGGGTTAACCGCAAGCGGGTGGAAATGCTCCGCGCGCAGCTGCAACAGGCGCATGTTGTTGAGTAAAGGTTCAACCCAGAAAGCAGCGTTGAGATTTCAAAATCCCGTTCGCCCTGAGCATGTCGAAGGGCTTAGCACGAACGGTTTGGGTTCAAAAATAGGACTAAAAATGTCCGTTCAATATCTTTTGCGCGGTTATTAAAAAAGGTTTCGATGACCGGCTACTCGACTTCATTATTCATTTTCCGCCGCGACCTGCGTCTGCATGACAATACTGCGTTGCATGAAGCCTTGAGGCTTTCGCAGCAGGTGATTCCCTGCTTTATTTTCGACCCGAGACAGATTGAGCCCCATCCGTACCAGAGCCAGCCGGGCTTGCAATTTATGTTGCAGTCTATTGACGATCTCCAGCAGCAATTGCAAATGGCAGGCGGCAAACTCGCGCTTTATCATGCGCCGCCTGAGCAGGCCATAAAGCAGCTGGCCGAACAGCATCACATAGAAGCCGTGTTTATCAATCGCGATTACACGCCGTTCAGCCGGCGGCGCGACGACGAGTTGGACGCTGTTTGCAACCGGCTGGGCATTGCGCTGCATATACTCCCCGACCTTCTGCTTAATGAGCCGGAGCAAGCCGTGAAAAGCGATAAAACCGCCTATAAAGTGTTCACGGCGTTTTATAACAACGCCAGACAGTTTCCGGTTGCGCTGCCGCAGGCTTTGCAGGAACAAAGTTTTTTAACGGCGGCGTCTGAATTGACCATCGAGCAGCTAGGCTTATCGACAGCAGAATCGTCAATCAAAGGCGGCCGCAAGCAGGCGCTGGCGATACTGGAACGGCTTGGCGACTGTGCCGATTACCAAAACACCCGAGATTTTCCGGCGCTGGATGCGACCAGCAAACTTTCTGCGCATTTAAAGTTCGGCACCTGTTCGGTGCGGGAGGTTTATTATGCGGTTATTGAACGATTAGGCAGCGAACATCCGCTGATCAGGCAATTGTACTGGCGCGATTTTTTCACCCATATCGCCTACCACTTTCCGCAGGTGTTCGGACGGGCTTTTGTGGAAAGGTTTGCCGATCTGCATTGGGATAACAACCCCGATCATTTCCAGGCCTGGTGCGATGGCAAAACCGGCTTTCCGATCGTGGATGCCGGGATGCGCGAGTTGAACGCCACCGGTTTTATGCATAACCGGGTGCGGATGATTGTCGCCTCATTTCTGGTCAAAGACCTGCATATCGACTGGCGTTGGGGCGAGCGCTACTTTGCCCGGCATCTGGTCGATTACGATCCCTGCGTCAATAACGGCAACTGGCAATGGGCCGCCTCGACCGGCTGCGATGCGCAGCCTTATTTCAGGATTTTCAATCCCTGGCTACAGCAGCTGAAATTTGACCCGGACTGCCGGTACATTTATCGCTGGCTGCCGGAGCTGCAAGCCTTTCCGCCGAAAACCATCCATCAATGGGACAAAAAACACAGCGTATGCGGTTACCCGGCGCCGATTATCGATCATGGCCGCGAGAGCCAACTAGCCAAGGCCCGGTTTAAGGAAACGATCAATAAGTAGCGTTGGAATCCAAAGCTCTTTGGCCGGTCAAAGTCGGCTTGGCTATTTATGCGACAACGCCTCAGCCAACGCAGCAGTAAGGTCGGTATATTGAAACTTGAATCCCTGAGCCAGCAGCCGTTCCGGCACAACCCGCTGGCTGCCCAACACCAGCTGAGACATTTCGCCGAGCAGCATTTTTAACAACCAGGCCGGAACCGGCAGCAGGGCGGGACGTTTCAGGCATTGCGCCAGAATCCGAGTGAATTCGGTATTGGTGACAGGGTTAGGGGCGGTCGCGTTGTAAGCGCCCCGCAGAGTGGAATCGGCGATCATCGTCAGCGCGATATTGATCCAGTCCTGCCGGTGAATCCAGGACATCCATTGCCGCCCGCCGCCCAAGCGCCCGCCCAGTCCCAGGCGAAACGGCGGCAACATCCGTTGCAGAAAACCGCCGCCGTCGGCAATGACCAAGCCGGTCCTGATCAGGCAGACCCTGACGCCGAATTGTTCGGCCTGTTTCGCGGCGGCTTCCCAATCGGCGCAAAGCTGCTGCGGGAAATCCTCATAGGGCGTTGATTGTTCGGTTAGCACCGTGTCGCCCTGGTCGCCGTAATAGCCGATGGCGGAGCCGCTGATTAACAACTCGGGCTTAACCGTCATGCGATCGATACAGGTTATCAAGTGTTCAGTCAGGCCGATGCGGCTATCCCTGATCAGCCGCTTGCGCGCCTCGCTCCAGCGGGCGTCGACAATCGGCGCTCCGGCCAGATTGATGATGACCTGATAGCTGTGTTCCGCTTTAAGTTGGGTCAGACTACCCAATGCATTAACGCCCGAGCCGCATGTTTGGGCTACCTTGTCCGGGCTGCGGCTTAACACCGTAACCGCATGGCCTTGATTGATCAGGTTTTTAGCCAATGCGCTGCCAATAAAACCGGTACCGCCGGTAATCAGTATGTTCATAATCGTGTCCTCATAACCATTAGGATTGATTTGGAAAATTTTTAGCTATGCCCACAAGGCATTAACCCAATAGTGACAGTAAAATAGGGGGTAGACCAATTAAAACTGCGAGGATTTACAATTAATGACTGATGTTACGCAGTTAGTCGAATTTATACTGATTTAACGTTAAGGTGTCGTTAGGAGTCTGTCCGACAGACTCCTAGTCTTTTATAGAATAAAGGCAATGCGACACTATGCCGCATTGCCTCATTTTTTGATTTTGTTATCTTGGACTGGATGTTTTGCCCATAATCAAGAGAACTGAATGTTTATCGATTTGAACATCCCACAGCAGTCAAATTTGGCTCAGGAATTTTTCTTGCTGAGACAAACCATTGACTATCAGATTTATCGGCCTATGCAGGCTTGGCAATGGATGACGCAAACTCGTTCAGCGCCGGATCAATACGATTGGGTTCGCCCTGAAGTCACCGAATCATGGCAACGCTGTCTTGACGAGTACCGACTGCCGCTGGGTAATTACGCCAATTGGGATCGTTATCAAATCATCAGCCAGCCTATTCAGCTGGATAATCCGTCTCAAAAAATAGAAACATTAATTAAACAGCTCAACCTTAACTTCCATGTTTTTCTCAAAGAAGCCGGGGTTATGATGATGCTGGTCGCCGCTGACGGCAGATTGTTGTATGCGCTTGGAGAACAGCAGCCGGGGTCATTCATGTCACGAGCGAGTGAACGGGGAACCAACTGGCTGGAATCGGTGTTAGGCAATAACGGCATCGGCACGGCGATCGAGCTGAAAAAACCGGTCGCCTTTCAGGGTATGGAGCATTTTTTAAGCGTACTGCATCCTTTTACTACAGCGGGTTATCCCCTGCTTGATGAATCCGGTCATTTGCTGGCGGTCATCGGCTTAGTCAGCAGCCATCATCAGGAAAGCATGAATTCATTGTTTGCCTTTTTGCATCTTATCTGCGTATTAGTGAATACGGATTTTCCAGTAGCCAAAAATTTATTGGCGCAGCAGCGGGTGCTGGAAAAAATTTCCTTCAGGGCTGTCCCAAAAACATCTGGCGCATTCGGTGATGCAGCGGTTTCACCGGCACTGGAAGAGCTGGTGAAAAAGGCAGTCAAGTTGCAGCAATACAAAATCCCTATTCTCATTACCGGCGAGTCAGGGGTAGGTAAAGACCATTTTGTGAACCTCATTAAAAAGGTAGGTCCCAGAAAAAACACGCCGCTGATTGCGATCAATTGCGCATCCATTCCCCACGATTTGATAGAAAGCGAATTATTCGGTTACGCATCAGGGAGTTTTACCGGCGCGAAAAGCACAGGTAAACCCGGTAAGTTTATGCTGGCTGATACGGGCATCTTGTTTCTCGATGAAATCGGCGATATGAGTTTCGATTTGCAGTCAACATTGCTCAGGGTGCTGGAAACCTCGGAATTTACGCCGGTTGGCGGTAATAAACCGATACATGTGGATGTGCAGGTGGTTGCGGCAACCAATGTGCAATTATTGGAAGCCGTTGAAGCGGGCCGTTTCCGGCGCGACCTCTACTATCGCCTGAATGGTGCGCAAATCCATTTGCAACCGCTGCGTGATCGCGCCGATAAAAAAGCCATTATTCATCATATTCTGCAACGGGAATTAAATGCCATTTCAACCGAAGAGGCCTCGATTGAAATTTGTCGGGAAGTCATCAGCTTGTTTGAGCAGCATCCCTGGCCCGGCAATATTCGCCAATTGATTAATGTTATTCGGGCAACGCTATATACCGCCAGCAGCCGGTTCATCACCATACAGGATTTACCGATTGATTTTATCGCTGAATTAAAACAGCAAAAGCTGCTTGATATTACTCGCTCAAGACATCCTGATGCACAGGATAATTTATCCGTTATGAGCCTGTCGGACTGGGAGTTGCACGGCATCAAAACCGCATTAAAAGATTGCGATGGCAATATTTCCCTGGCCGCTAAAAAATTGGGTATTACCCGTACTACGCTTTATAAAAAAATTGAGCGTTTCGGTTTAAATAAAACGGGGGATGACGGCTTGCTATACGCAGCCATGTCAAATTAGCGGCTCGAGACAGTGAAAGTATTACCAAATCGGCTAAAAAATTATTTACTTCAGAGCACGAAGGACATGAAGAAAACAATCCTTTTAATTCCATCTATGAAATTATCGATGCGCTGGAAAGCGCTAATCATAGATCGGCACTGCCTAGCCTTGTAGATCGGATGTGCTTTATTCCCAGGGGCAAATATTGCAGCGGCTCTTTTGTTTGCCCACCACTGCGCCTCCCGGTCTACAGTCCAATCTGTCATTTTAAGGGGCTAAGCGAAAGGTGTCGATCAGGTGTTTTGTTTCAACTCAGCGTGATATTACACGGTAAAGCTGCGCTGGAAGACACGGTTAACATCGATACTAAAGTGCAGGAAAAGAACATCACCTACCCCCACCGACGGTAAACTGGCGATCAAACTCATCAACCGCCTGAACAAGCCGGCTAAGGCTTACGGCATTCAACAGAGCCGCACTTATGGCAAGGAAGTCAACAACCTGCGCTTAAGTCTCCGCCGCTAAAACGCGACAATCGTTATCAACGGGACAAAAAGCGCAAGCGCTGTCAGCGCCGGGCAGCCATAGAGCCGATCGTTGGCCATTTAAAGTCCGGCTTTCGTTTAATCAGAAACTTCCTCAAGGATACCGTCGGGGACTGCATCAATTTATTGATGGCAGCCGCGGCCTGGAATTTCAGCCTTTGGATGAGGCTATTTGTTGATCGTTAAAACGATTAAACCATCCCTGCTTCGGCTGATAGGTGCCCCAAAAACGCTATTCGTTGACATGGCTTCCGCTTAACAGCTTGTTACCGGCTGAGATCGGGGTCTTGGTATCTGTAAGCATGGTGGCGGCGCTTTTTTCAGGACAGATTGTCAGAAAGTTGTTTATGGAGCGGTTGAACCCGAACAAACACCGGTATCAATATTACGATGATGGTGTTCTAAAGCATGCGCAAATCAGGTGTTCCGTGCATCCATCGTAGAGAGTGGGGGGCCTTTCGCTACCGGGTTGCGACCAAATAATCCAGGAAAAAAACCTGTCAAATTGTTCATATTGTGGCTAGTGTCGTTTTATTGGACGTCTATTAAGTACCGATTATCCGGTTCACTTGCAGCCCCCCAGCCTCGCTCAGCCCGCAGCTCGCCAAATTCGCTAGCCTGGAAAATATTATTCGTTTTCCATACAAGGGCACAACTGTTGCTTAGTTACTCGGTGTTGTCCATATCGCTCGGTATATAACGGGCTGTTAAGCATGTGGCGATGGACTAGCGGTTTACCTAACCAAGAGGAACTTATGGATTTTCCCATTTTTCATATCGATTTTATCGGTAATCGCATGTTGATTGCAGTCGATGCAATTTTACATGTCATCATCAATCACGCTTTCGCCGTCGGTGCTTTACCGGTGGTTGCCCTGCTTGAACTTTCCGGCATTCGCCGCAAAGACGCGCGCTGGGACAAACTGGCGTACCGTTTGTTAAAAATAATCTTCATTATCACGACTACGCTGGGTGCGTTAACCGGTGTAGGTATCTGGTTTTCAGCATCGCTGGTTAATCCGGCGGCGATCGGCAGCTTGATCAGGGTGTTTTTTTGGGGTTGGTTTGTCGAATGGATCGTGTTTGTCTCTGAAGTCAGCCTGATTATGGCGTATTTCCTGAGCTGGCAAACTGCCGGCCGTTCGCCGGAAGCCAAGTTAATGCACCTGCGTCTGGGGATTTTTCTGGCCGTTTTTTCCTGGATTACCATGGCTATTATCGTCGCCATTCTTGGCTTTATGATGGACCCTGGCAACTGGGTGACTGAACGCACGTTGATGTCCGGTCTGTTCAATCCCATGTATCTTCCTCAGTTGGCGTTCAGAACCACATTGGCTATGGTGATGGGCGGCATGACCATGATCTGTTTGATTTATTTGTTCACCCGGCATGATCTTGCCTTTCGCACTATGGTTTTGCGCGTTATATCGAACTGGTCGGGCGCCTGGATGCTGGGGCTGATCGTTGCCTCGATCTGGTACTATCAAGTGATACCCAATCACATGCTGGCAAACATACCTGTGGCCGTCACCACGCAGGAATATGTCAGCTGGAACGGCAGATTGAAGTTGCTATTGATTGTCGGTTTGTTTTATGTAGGCCGGGTATTATGGTTATCAGTCAAACGTCCAGGCCAAGTTCATGGCGCAAAATACTTGGTCTCGGTACTGCTGCTGTTTGCCATGCTGGGGCAATTTGAGCGGGTGCGCGAATTTATTCGTAAGCCCTTTATTATCGGTAACTACATGTATGCCAACGGCATCCGTGTAGCGGATTACCCGTTATTGCAGCGCGACGGCATCCTGCAACATGCCACCTACGCCGGTATTCGAGAGGTGACAGCCGACAATCAAATCAGCGCCGGGCGCGAGGTTTTTGAACAAACCTGCACCCGTTGCCATACCGTCAACGGCGTTAACAGCATACGCGGTCAACTTAAAAAAATGTATGGCGGAAAGCCATGGAAGTCCGAGGTAATTGCTGCTTACATTGAAAACATGCACCGCGCACGTTATTTCATGCCGCCGTTTCCGGGGAATAAAGCCGAACTTGATGCGCTTGCCATCTATCTTGCCTCGCTGCAAAAGCGGGCTGCCGCCTTTAATGGCGCGCAAATCAACGGTATCCCGATGCCCGACAAAATTTCAGCCGCTACCGTTTACGGAACTTTACCCAATCTGAGTATTACCAATGGAGAACATGAATAATGAATGCCCCTATTCCTCGCGATATTCCATTACCGTTACCAGCCCCGGAAGGATTGCTGGAAATCTTGCTGATTGTGTCGTTCCTGGTGCATATCGTGTTTGTGCATTTAATGCTCGGCGGTTCCATGTTCAGTCTGGTTTGTCAAATTAAAGGCCTGAAAACGCCTGATTATGAAAAGCTTGCCTACAGAATTATGCAGACGGTCACTGTTAATAAAAGTTTGGCCGTGGTTATGGGGGTCGCCCCCCTGTTGATTATCAACACACTCTATGCGCCGCAGTTTTATGCGTCCAGTGCGTTAATAGGCGATATGTGGATGGCGGTGATTCCCATGGTGACGCTGGCTTTTCTATTGGCTTATGTGCACAAGTTCTGGTGGAATCACTTCATCAACATTCCAGAACTGCACATTGGCATTGCCGCCCTGGAAACTGCGCTATTTCTGTTTATCCCTTTGATATTCATGACCAATGTCAACCTGATGCTGTTTCCTGAATATTGGCCGCAAGTCAAAGGCTTCTTTTCCGCGATGCTGCTACCCAACGTGTTGCAGCGTTATCTGCATTTTATCTCAGCCGCCGTGTTGTTTAGCTCGTTATTTTTTGTCTGGTGGAGCGGGCGTAAAACATTTCTGCAGGAGGTCCAGTTCAGCAAATTGCGGGTTATTGATGTGCGCCGATTCTTTTACGCCTTCGCCTTTGGCGCCACCATTGTTCAAATCCTGACCGGGTTGGTGGTGTTTGTGACCTTGCCGGCGCAAGGCATGAGCTGGCGTTTTACTTTGCTGCTGATGCTGGGTGGCTCGTCGGCATTGCCGGCTATTTGGTGGATGTGGCAAAACCTGACGAGTCCAGGTCATCTGATTGATGACAACTTAAAGCGGATTATTGCCTGTTTTGCCTGTGCAGCCATCATTATGGGCATCGCCAGGCATGATTATCGGGAAAACGCCTTGGCTGACCACAAGACGGCCATCGCCGAGAAAACCGCCAATTATATGGCCGCCGTTAAAGAAGCCGGAGAACACGCGCAGCTGGATGCAAAAGATCAGGAAAGCAAAATCTCAGCTCCGGGCGAAAGCGCATTTAACCAAAACTGCGCCGCTTGTCACCATGCCACGTTGCCCACCGTTGGGCCGGCGTTGCAGGAAATTAAAGAAATTTATGCGGGCGATTCGGCCGGCATTGTGGCCTGGACCAAGGCTCCGGGTAAAAAACGTCCAGACAGTATGCAAATGCCTGGATTTGTGCAGTTAAGTGATGATGAGTTGACGGCGATAAGCCAATACATACTGAGTCATTAAATAATCATCAAGGCGAGGGGAATAATGAGCACACTAAAGCTTTTACAAGAACAACAAGGCCGCGCGGTTATAAAACCCGCTGGGTTTAAAGATTCACAGCGGAACGATCAATCAACCGATTTCCCACACAGCCAATACTTTCAGATTCATTTCCAACAGATGCATGAAAATATCCGTGACGTGCAAGATGAACTGAAGCAACTCAGGCACAATGTAGCCGGTTTGGACGTAAAACTGGATCAACTCACGGCGCTGTTAATCGACCGACAAGCCACGCTCTCAAGCCATTCTTATCCGGCCGCGCAACAAAACAGCAACAAATCCAGGCACTGATAGATAGGCTAACAAACATTAGCTTCGGAGCCGCCCTGTTCGTTAACAGGGCTTTGTGCTGATCGGCAATTTCTTTGACGATGACCCTATTCAAATTACAAGGCCGGCTTTGCTACTCCGCCTAGGCATCTCGTGATGTTTGGCGTAGCAAAGCTGATTTTGCGATTCTAAAAATTACGTTTTGTGACACACTATTACATAGGTAGATATTTTGTTCCATGCGTTGCCGATAGCACCCAAAGCAGGCGCTTTAGGCGGCGCATGGACCAGTGGATCTACCTGCCAGGTTAAGTTGTCATGTTCTTACGCTATAACCAGTAACGATGAAATAACATCAAAATAAACATCAAGTAAAGCCGACAAGGCATTGTGAGACAAAGCCTGTAAGGTCGCTGAAGGCTGCGCCATCAACAAACTGAAAAAATCCGCCAGAGCATAGTAACTGCTAATCAAAATCGCTTCGGCATCTGCGCTATGCGAGGTCATATAATCAGTTATCGGGGCGAGTGCGCTCAGCATAAACTGTTCAGGGTTATCCATAAACATTTGCCAATACCGCTCAGACTGTTCACTGGCCGTTGTCACATAACGAGTCACCGGCTCAAAGGTCGCTAAGGTTACCTGTTCGGGGTTATCCCAAAAAGCCTGTAAATACTGACCTGTTTTTTCCTTGCCTGTGCTCACCGTGACTTGCCAGTCCTGATAAACGGGCAACACAGCGACCTGAACCTGGGCATAAAGGGCAGTGCCGGTATAAGCGGCCTGGTCATACCAAGCAGTCAGTGTTTCAACAGGATGCTCGTAAACCCGTTTGGCTGCGACAGCCACAACGCCGTGAGCATCGATTAATGCGTTACGAATATCCTGATACAAGGAATTAAGCTGAAAACTGACTTGGCCATACAGTTGTGTTGTCGGCAAAATCAGCTTGTTTTCCAGATCAAGCTGGCGAATAGTAAAAAAATCCGGTTGATTAAAAATGGGCATACTTTCCTCAATGAGTCTGTACAACAAAACGCTAAACAATAACGCTTGATTCTAGCTTGACCGGGGGAGATTAAACATGCGACACGTTGCCGCGCGACAACTTGTCTCAAAACAACGCCTCAAGAAAAGCGAAAGGCGAATCAGCACGCAAAAAAAATGCGGTCAATAGATATTGACCGCACAAAAAGCTCTTAAAACCCTTTAGGAGGCTGTAATCATTAAGAGTGGGTTCATTCTAGTCAGCTCTATCCCTCTAGTAAATATGACATTTTGCCGCGCGGCAGGTTGTCGCAGGCAGGTTGTCGTCGTCTAACCGGGTGCCGTTCGAATCTATGCAAACTGTACGTTTTATAACTGGACAGTGTCTACTAACTGGACAATGTTTAGATTTCTCTCTATTGCCGTCGATCTTTGTTATCTTTTTGTTTTTCTTGGTTATTTTTGTCTAGTCAAAGTTTGGCACGGCGCTTGCCTTTAGCGTTACAGGTCGTCGTTCAGCCTGGAACTTCGCATTAAGACGTGTTGTGTTTCTTTGTTTGCATAGTAACGATGGCCTATTTGATTTTATCTAAAACAAAAACATGAGGAGTAGTCTATATGGCTATAAGTACAGCAACAAAAGCAGCGACTGACGCTCTGGCGGCCAATCGCGCACCCGTGAGTGTCAATGCACAGGAAGTGCACAGATGGTTACAAAGTTTTACTTGGGATTTTGAGAAAAACCGGACCAAATATCCGACCAAGTACAAAATGGCTAACGATACCAAAGAGCAATTCAAGCTGATCGCTAAAGAATATGCGCGTATGGAATCGGTTAAAGACGAACGTCAATTCGGCAGCTTGCAAGACGTTTTGGCGCGTGTGGATGCGGCTAAACGCGTACATCCAAAATGGAACGAAACCATGAAATTGGTGTCCAACTTTCTGGAAGTGGGCGAATACAACGCGATTGCCGCGACAGGTATGTTATGGGATTCGGCAACCGCGCCTGAGCAAAAAAACGGTTATCTGGCGCAAACCCTGGATGAGATCCGTCACACCAACCAATGCGGCTATGTGAACTATTACTTCTCCAAAAACGGCCAGGATCCGGCCGGCCACAACGACGCCCGCCGCACCCGGACTATCGGGCCGCTGTGGAAAGGCATGAAACGGGTATTCTCGGACGGCTTTATTTCCGGCGATGCGGTTGAATGCTCGATTAACTTGCAGTTGGTCGGCGAAGCCTGCTTTACCAATCCGTTGATTGTTGCGGTGACCGAATGGGCGGCTGCAAACGGCGATGAAATTACCCCGACGGTATTCCTGTCTATCGAAACCGACGAGTTGCGGCATATGGCTAACGGTTATCAAACCGTGGTGTCCATTGCTAACGACGAAGCGGCTTCAAAATACCTGAATACCGACCTTAACAATGCGTTCTGGACTCAGCAAAAATACTTTACCCCGGTATTGGGCATGGCATTCGAGTACGGCAGCCACTTCAAGGTCGAGCCTTGGGTTAAAACCTGGAACCGTTGGGTATACGAAGATTGGGGCGGTATCTGGATCGGCCGTTTGGGTAAATACGGCGTCCAGTCGCCTGCCAGCTTGCGCGACGCTAAAAAAGACGCCTACTGGGCGCATCACGACTTATTCCTGATCGCTTATGCCTTATGGCCGACCGGTTTCTTCCGGTTGACGCTGCCGACTGCCGAGGAAGCCGAATGGTTTGAAGCCAACTACCCAGGCTGGCACGAGCACTACGGCAAAATCTATGAAGAATGGCGTGCGCGCGGTTGCGAAGATCCAAACAGCGGTTTTATTCCGTTGATGTGGTTCATCGAAAACAATCACCCCATCTACATCGATCGCGTCTCCCAAGTGCCGTTTTGCCCCAGCCTGTGCAAAGGCGCAAGCACCCTGCGCGTGCATGAATTGAACGGCAAAAAACATTCATTCAGCGACGACTGGGGCGAGCGCATGTGGCTGTCCGAGCCTGAACGTTACGAATGCCAAAACATCTTTGAACAATACGAAGGACGCGAATTGTCCGAAGTCATCGCCGAACTGCACGGTGTGCGTAGTGACGGCAAGACTCTGATTGCACAGCCGCATACCGATAAAGACGGCAAGCTGTGGACATTGGACGACATCAAAAAGCTCAACTGTGTTTTTGCCGATCCGCTGAAATCACTTTAACGTTTAAACACATCAGCAATGACCGGTTTGCTTGAGCCTGGTGGGGAGTTGGCATCCACACCCGCAACGGCGCATAAAACCGGCTATTGCTAAAAACAAACAACACGGGAGACACCTATGTCGATTCAAGTAGAAACTGGAAAACGAGGCTTGACAGATCCGGCGATGGCAAAAGTAATTGCCGATGCCGTACCTGCTCAGCCTTTAGATACACAAAACAAGATGAATTATTTTGTTAAACCGCGCGGACGCCGTTTAACCGAATACGAAATTTTGTGCTGCTACGCGCAACCTACGCCGGACTGGATTCCCGGCGGTTTGGATTGGGGCGACTGGACGCAAAAATTCCACGGCGGCCGGCCGTCCTGGGGGAATGAAACCACCGAGCTGCACACCACCGACTGGCACCGGCACCGCGACCCGGCCCTGCGCTGGCATGCGCTGTATGTAAAAGATAAAGCCGAAGAATGGCGTTATACCGATCGTTTCCTGAAAGCTTATTCGGCAGACGGCCAAGTGCGTTCCATCGATCCTAAATGGCGCGATGAAGTGTTGAACGATTATCTGGGCGCATTCTGCTTTAGCGAATACGGATTGTTCAACTCGCACTCATCCGCTTCACGCGATTGCCTGGGCGACACCCTGCGCATGAGTATCGCGATGATCGGTTTGGACAAGGTCGATAACGCCCAAATGATTCAGCTGGAAAGAACATTCCTGGCAAAACTGGTTCCAGGCTTCCCCGAATCCACGGATGAACCCAAAAAAGAATGGACGCAAGGCGCTATTTACAAAAGCGCAAGGGAAACGGTCGAAGACATCTGGCAAGCCACTTATGACTGGAATGAAATCCTATGGTCGGGCCACATGGTCTATGACGCATTATTCGGCCAGTTTGTGCGCCGTGAATTCTTCTTGAGACTGTCGTCCTATTTCGGCGACAACCTGACGCCGTTCTTTATCAACCAAATGCAGTTATATCATTCGCAAACCAAAGGCATCACTGGTGACATGTTCTTTCACTGCCTAGCCGATGACGCGGAGTTTGGCGATTACAACAAACGCCTGCTGCGAGCCTGGACTAATAAATGGTTACCCAGAACGGTCAATGCATTGAAAGACTTTATGGGCATTTTCTCCAAAATCCCTGAAATCAAGGGCGTAACAAGCAGGGATGCGGTCGAAGCGGCGCTCGAACGTGTTTTTGACGACTGGAAACGCGACTGCGCCGATCCAATCAGCTACAAAGTCGATACCGCGGCGCTCGTTAAAACAGTCCTAACCGGCCTTAAATAAAAGGAACAAACAATGTCTAAAAGTTCAAATGCATATGGCGCTGGGATCATGGCAAAAAACGGAAAAGCTTTTTCCGACGAGTATTTTGCCGAAGAAAACCAAGTGTTCCACGAAAGCAATGAAGTGGTGCTGGTATTAAAAAAATCCGACGAAATTAACGTCATCGTTGATGAATATTTGTTGGGCGATCATGCCGATGAAAATCCAACCTTGGTCGTTGAAGACCGCGCCGGGTATTGGTGGCTGAAAGCAACCGGCAAAATCGAGGTGGATTGCGCCGAAGTCGCCGAGATACTGGGTAAGAACTTCTCGGTATATGACTTCCTGGTGGATGTCAGCTCGACCATCGGCCGCGCTTACACATTGGGCGATACTTTTACCATCACATCAGAATTGATGGGTCTCGATACCAAACTGAAAGACTTGCAATCTTAGGAGTTCACTATGGCTAATTACAAAATTCATGACAACCCGGTACGCGACGAGTGGATGCAGAAAATCGACGGACTGAGAACACTGGCTCAAGGCGCTGCTTTTTTGGTCGATTTTCGCAAAAAATACACCACGCCATTGCGCGCTGACTATTCGCTTGAGCTCGATTGGGGTTGGGTTGAAGTCAAAATCGAAGAAAAAGTGGCTATGCTTAAGCATCACGAGTTCAACGACCAGCAGTTTCTTAACAACAACACCTGCGGTACGAATGCGCAAAAAGTGGCTGATGCGGTAGTGGCTAAAATGGCCGCCTGCACGGATAAATACGAAGCCGAAAAACTTCATATCGATTTCAGGATAAAAAACAAACCGCCGATCATGCCTGTGAATGTGTTTATGGATACCGACCGGATTCTCGGCACCAAACTCATGGAGCTTAGAAACACCGATTATTACGCGTTGTCGCTGGAACAATTGCGTAAAGAGCGCGGCGTAAAAGTCATCGCTTTGCAGTCGTGATTTGAGCGACGTCGGAAATCAGGTCGAGTGCATGACCTGATAAGTCATCGGGGCATCCGCATAGTATGAAAGGTGTGCTGTGCGGGCGCTTCCCGGAATCCATAAATAAGGTTTTCTGTTTAAGCAGGGACAATTTAAGGTTAAGCCGTTCGTGGTGAGCCCTTCGACAAGCTCAGGGCGAACGGTTAAGCCTTGCGTGTGTCCCGCCTTAAAAGGAAATCCATAAATAACACGGTGAACCATGCTAGAACCATCAAATGCAGTGTCGTATCAACAAGACAGCGGAATGCTGAATCAGAACTCCGATCTTACCAAGCTCTATGATTCACAACCCTACACCGCCTACACGGAAGACCTGGAGTTCATGTGGCGCTGGACTATTTACCAAGATAACAAGCTGGTCCAGGAAGGCTGTTCATTGACATTAGAAGCGTCGAGACGCGCCGTTCAACATGTGTTGGCATTTTTCAGCATGAACGGCCGGGACAAAAAAGCAGAACAGGAGTTGTAGTTAATGGTGAGTACACATCAGGTAAAAATTATTACTCAGGATGACGAGTCGGTAACATTTGAATGCCGTTCCGATGAGGATGTCATCAGCGCTGGATTGCGCCAGGATATTTATTTAATGGCCTCTTGTCGCGAAGGGGGCTGCGCCACTTGCAAAGGCTATTGCTCGGAAGGCGATTACGTTTTGGGTAAATTCAGTTCCCAAGCGCTGCCTTACGAAGAAGAGGAAGCCGGCGAAGTGTTGTTATGCCGTTGTTACCCGACAACGGATATAGAAGTCGAAGTGCCTTATACCTACGACCGCATTTCATTTTCGCCCGAAGGTTTGGCGTTTGAAGCGGAAGTGGTCGAGCTGTCGCAGATCTCCAGTAACGTGGTTAAATTCCAGCTCAAACGCACCGGTGACGACAAACAGGTTAACTTCGCTTCCGGGCAGTTTTTCGATCTGGAAATCCCAGGCACGGACATCACGCGTTCCTATTCGCCTGCCAACACCGCCAATCAACAGGGCGATTTGGAGTTTTTGATCCGCATAGTAGAGGGTGGACAATTTTCAACGTATTTGAAAAATGACGCCAAAATCGGCCAAAAGATAAACGTCAAAGGGCCTTCAGGCATCTTCGGCTTAAAAGAGAACGGCTTTACGCCGCGCTATTTTGTCGCCGGCGGCACAGGGCTCGCGCCGGTATTATCAATGGTTCGGCGGATGCATGAATGGGACGAACCGCAAAAATGCGTGATTTATTTCGGCGTCAATACCGAGGAAGAGATTTTTTACCTGGACGAACTTGACCGGTTGGCGGAGGAAATGAAAACGCTGGAGCTGAGAAACTGCGTTTGGAAATGTTCGGATGAATGGCATTGCGAAAGAGGCAGCGTGGTGGATATTTTACGCCGCGATTTACAGGAAACCGCCGCCAAACCGGATCTTTACTTATGCGGCCCGCCGGGCATGGTGGATGCAACGTTTGCGGTCTGCGCCGAGTTGGGCATTCCCAAGGAGCGCATTTATCTGGAAAAGTTTCTGCCCAGCGGCTAGGGCAATGAGCTTGGGGATAATAATGAACCAACAGGATCAAGAATTTTTGCACGAAATGGTCATACAGTTGGATGACACCATCAGACAGGTGACGGCGGAAGAAAAGGCGCTGGTTTACCGTATCGGCAATGACCGTGTTGCAGAACTGGTGGAGTTCTGGAAAAAAGAACTCTCTGTTGAAGAGGAACTGCTGCTAAAAGCCAGTTTCGACCATTGGGATAAACAATTGATCCGTACCTGGGCGCGGTTAAAACGCGCCCATCACACCCGCGCCGAAGTCGGGCAGACATTGATGAAAATGAATGCCCGGCCGGGCCGCCAGCCATAAACGGAAACACTTATGAGTAAACAGATTATTTACAACCCCGAGATACGGGTACGCGTCATGGAGGGCATCAACCAAGTGGCCCGCGCTGTCGCGGTAACCTATGGCAGCGCCGGTCCTGCGGTGATGATACAGCATCGCACCGACGGCATTGCGCCGGTGTTTACCCGTGACGGCGTAACCGTAGCGAACGCCATGACGCTACAGGACCGTATTGCCGATTTGGGCGCCCGGATGTTGCGCGACGTTGCCGGTGCGATGTCCAGGCAGGTCGGCGACGGCACGACTACCGCTATTGTGCTGGCCCAGGCGCTTGCCCAAGGCTGCCTCAAAAGCGTTGCGGCCGGCTTTCATCCCATGCAGTTACAAAAAGGTCTGGATTTGGCGCTGACCTTGGTGGAAAAAAAACTGCTGGACAAGGCGGTGACCGGCGTTAGCTCAGACTGGGTGGAAAAAATCGCTGCGGTAGCCAGTAAAAACGAAGTCAAAGCCGGAAAATTACTGGCCCAGGCTCTGGAAGAACTGGGCTTGCAAAGAACGCTGACTTTTCAGTTGGGCAATGGCCTGGAAGACGAACTGGACATCGTTGACGGCATACAGTACGAGCAAGGCTATTTGTCGCCGTATTTCATAACCGACAAGACCCGCGCCGAAGCCGTGCTGGAGCATCCCTATATTTTGTTGTACGACCGGGAAATCAGCGACTTGATGGAGTTAGTCCCCATCCTGGAACAAGTCAAGGAGCAAGGGCGTTCGCTATTGGTGATTGCCGATGATGTAGTCGGCAGCGGCTTGACCGGCTTGCTGCTGAACCATGTGCGCGGCATTTTCAACGTCGTAGCGGTTAAACCGCCCGGCTTTGGCGACCGGCGCATTAACCGGCTTAACGACTTGGCCTTGCTGACCGGCGGCCAAGCGATTATTGACGCGCCCGGCTTGAGCTGCAAACTTGAACAGGTCACGCTAGAGCAACTGGGGCAGGCGAGAAAAGCGGTCATTACCGCAAACGGCACGACTATTATCGGTGGGATGGGCGATCAAGCCGCCATCGCGCAATTATCCGAAACGCTACGCCGGGAAGCCGAGCTTATTCTGTCCAAAAAACCCGGCGATGGCTCGGCGACCGGCAATCAACACGACTTTGCCGAATTACAGGAACGTCTCGCGCTGTTGTCAGGAAAAACCGGCACTTTTAGCGTCGGCGGCAACACCGATTTTGAAATTAAAGAACGCATGGTGCGCATTGAAAATGCCTATTTGTCCGCCAAAGCGGCATTGGAAGAAGGTGTCCTGCCCGGCGGCGGCGTCGCGTTGTTTCACTGCATTGAGGTGCTTGAAAAAACCATTGCCGAAAATGCCCAGCAACAGCAAGGCTTGTACATCATGCAGCAAGCCCTGGCCGCTCCCTTATTGAAAATTACCCAAAACGCCGGTTTAAACAGTGAGGCCGTCATTGCCTGCCTCAATGCCCGGCATGACGATTATTACACACTGGATACCCAGTACCATTGTTACGGCAACTTCCTGGAGATCGGCGTTATTGACCCCGTAAAAGTCATGCGTCTGGCATTGCGCAATGCAGTCAGCGTCATCGGTACGCTTATCGCCAGTGAAACCGTGGTGATGGATGTTCCAGACCTGTCCATTATGGCGGATTATTCGCCGGAATGGGCGGCGGCGACACGCGAAGACCCCCGAGCTTGAAGCGGTACAGGTGGATATTGGGCAAAGAGACTTGGTCTGGCACTCGCGGCTAATCCTGTCGATTGAGGCATTCGGTGCGGCACGTTACGGCGTAACATTTAATAGATTTGTAAGGTTTTTAATTGTAGGGCGCAGAGTATTGATCTTGCCACGATCTAGCGGACACTCGGCTAAGAGAGTAATCTCTAAAACCGAGGTCAATAATGAAAAGGCGGATTCAACTCCGAAGTGCAATTCTAGTAATCATGCGGCATCCCTCTCTTGTTCAGGAAAAAAGACCTCATGAGGTGTTTTAAAATTGAGTGTTTTTCGAGGGCGATGGTTGAGCTTATGCATGACTGCCTCAACATCGTCATCGGTTAT